>OCZT010000210.1_pt1 | contig 56128 bp, 34 predicted proteins | sample 1539031 | NCBI WGS metagenome assembly OCZT01 (sample SAMEA3539308, study PRJEB22396) | soil metagenome | biome: tundra; feature: field; material: soil | place: USA | collected 2010-05 | depth 0.15 m
CACCCGACGGAACTGCAACACCCGACGGAACTGCAACACCCGAAGGAACTGCAACACCTGACGGAACTGCAACACCTGACGGAACTACAACACCCGACGGAACTGCAACACCCGACGGAACTGCAACACCTGACGGAACTGCAACACCTGAAAGTTCCCCATTAGATAGATATGCTGTCACTGATACAGCTGTTAAAGACACTACAAGGAATCCCACCAGCAAAATAGGCAGTGACTTTTTTATTCTATTAACTGAATGTTTCAACAATTTCACCTTTTTATATTGTTCAAATTGAAGCTAGATGCAAATTTAGGAGAGTTTATTTTCCGATCCTTTGTCCATTTATTTTTCGATCTACTCTACAGTGATAATGTAAAAAACATAGTTTAATTTTATAAAATACATCTCTTAATATTGCATTGTTACTTATCTACTTGTGAATAAACTGAACTAATAATAGGACTTAATGGGACTTATGCGCTTGAAATAAAAACGAAGCACTGAAAGAACTACAATATCTTTTAGAAGTATTGTGATTTAGATAATTTAAAGTCTCAGCTACTTGTTATTTCTCAGTTCAACCGCATGAATTCTATAAAATATATTAATTCAAAATATAATTGTGCTTATAAAATCTAAGAATATATCACTTGTAATTTTGCAATTAAAAGCGGTGTTATTACCCGATTATTCCATTGTAGCAACAAATATCTCAACCGCCACAACCATCCCAATGATCAGTAGACTCGTAGAAGCCAAACATTATATCTATCCCCCCATTGATTCTACTTTATTTAAGATTCATTTTATATATTCGAGAATGTGAATTTTTCAAGGTTATATTGCATGTAATTCCCGAATAAAACCTTCCATCCACCTCCAATATTCATTCATCCATAGAAACTGTTTAGAGAAATTAACCAGTTCAATTGTTCTTATTTGAAGAGAATCATATTTGGTTGCTATAATAGTACAATTACAAATATATTCACAACTAATATAAAACCGATAGAATATTAGATTAGTAATAATAATAAGCTTTGAATAAATGAGCAATATTGCCTATAGATGAATACGCTTGGTTGAATTTAAATAAATTATGAACATTTTATGCCTCACAGTTTTGAATATGAAATTGATATGAGATCATAATTTGAATCAGCTAGCTCACTTCATATTCTATTAAGAGCAGAAAAAATCAATCAGGCTTTCAACGAAAAATAAGGCAAAAATATTGAGCCATTGTTTCCTTTCTCCCATATTTCCTTTGTTTCAATCGTGAATTTATTTATAGAGTATAATTTTTTTAGTGATTATTATAGAAGATCTAGATCTCATTTTTCCCACGGGAATCCTGTTCAAAAACTTTGCCACTAAGTTCTTTATTTGACCCAATTCTTTTCTTGGTTATTGTATTTGATTTTAAAGATATCTCCTACATCCTCAAAGCACTCATTTTATTTTAGTCGAATACTCGGCAGCTTTATGTGGGAATAGACACTCCTGAGAGTTGTTATTAACGAACATAGTTATATTTTGAGCTACTTTTGTACTATAAAATGTAAAAATGGCATGCAAATAATTGTGCCTAAAGCAAGATATTACATGTTTTTTTTGTATAGAATATTGAAAAAAATGGACAATAATAGAAATAATTATTTCAAATTTATACCCTTTGAAATTTATATAAGATACTTTTGAGTTTGTTTCAATCGGTAATGATGGTTGTCATGTATATCTTTTAGTTGGTGAGGAACCAAAATATTATCCTTCAATAGTGATGCAGATTGCAAAAATTATCACAGAAAGAAAGATCTTTAAAAAAAATAATCTGAGACAATTCAGCCTTTGCAAAATTTGCAAGGGAACAGTAATTTCTAATATTAAGATACAACAATTTGAAAAAATTCATTCAAATTTCACAACTAAGAAGAAGACTGTCAAAACAACAAGTCGAAAAATGCGGAAGTTCTTTAAAAAACTGGAAATTAAATCAAGAACCCAAAATCAGCAAACTATTATATACATAATCATAAACCTTACTATTATTTCCATCGAATTTGAGTTTCTTAACAGTTATATTTTTAATTTATTCAAAAAGGTGTGATAATGCCTCATATAATGGAATTAATGGGAAAAGCAAGAGTAGTTGTAAAGGATGGTAAAGTTATTGAAGTTGGACAGCCTGAGGTAGAATGGTGTCCTATATTTGCTAAGGTGCGTGGGATCCAGAGGATAACCTCTGAAGAAGTAAGGAAAAACGTGGAGTTAAGGATTAGTGACTTCGGGATGTTCACGGACAGTCGCAAGCTTGAGCTTGAGGATTTAGTGGGATTCGGAGCTTCCGAGGTTATGATGACAGGTCTTAGCAGAGGTCTTCTTGATACGACTGTAACTGCTTGTGATGGAGCAGGAACTGTCATTTCCAAGAACCCTATTCTTGTTCAAGGAATGGGGGGTAGGATGTCTGGACTTATCGAAACCGAGCCTATCGAAGGCATCATCAGAGGCGTCACTGAACGCGGCGGAATTGTACTTGATCCATCAACTGCAAAAATTGATCCAGTTGCAGGAGTGAAAAAGGCGGCCGAAATAGGCTACAAAAACATTGCAGTAACTGTGACTTCCGCCGAAGTTACAAAAGAATTACGAAAAATTGAAGCCGAACTTGGACTTGACCTGGCAATAATTGGTGTGCATGCCACAGGTATCAGCAAGGAAGAGGCTCTTACACTTCTGAAAAATGTAGATATTACGACAAGTTGCGCCTCAAAATACATTAGAGAGCTTTCAAGGCCTTTAGCCCAAGTGGGGACTGCTGTTCCGCTCTTTGCCCTCACTCAGAAAGGGAAGGAACTTGTAATCGAAAGGGCTAAAGAAGTCCAGAATCCTATCTTGATCAATACAATGCCTTTGCCAACCTTGCCTGGGAAAAAACAACCAAAGGAACTGAAATGAAAAAATCAGAGCCTTTATCATGTGAATTTTGATTTTTTTTCTCCAAGTAAAAGGCCAAAGCTTTTGGATTTCATATTTTAGGCTATGGAACTTTTATAAGAATTAAATATTTAAGTTACAGATTTTGTTAATGTTTCTCCAATCAAAGTTGCTGTGGGCCATCTTGTCGCAAGCAAATGGGTCTGTCTGGGCCACAGCTATGGACATGAAGGAAATTATTCAGAATCACAATTTGCTTATATGCTTCACTTTCCCCTGGTTCCCTTGATTTAAAATATCATATTTAATTGCATTGGAAGTTGTACCATTAACAACAGTTCTAATGTAGCCGATATCACTCCAAAAATCACGATCATTGATCTCAGATTATTTTTTTTAAAGATCTTTCTTTCTGTGATAATTTTTGCAATCTGCATCACTATTGAAGGATAATATTTTGGTTCCTCACCAACTAAAAGATATACATGACAACCATCATTACCGATTGAAACAAACTCAAAAGTATCTTATACAAATTTCAAAGGATATAAATTTGAAATATTTGAGAGAATTATAGATAAACAATAATTTTCACGAATAGATAACTATAATCTTCACGAGTTATATATATTATTTATAAGCATATGATGAAAATTAGTGGTATATCGAAATTCTCTATGATAAAAACACCTAACTTGTATAATATATAGATTCTGTTGATATAAATTGAAAAAAATGAAGGGATATAATAGAATATTTATATCCTTTCAACTAAAAAAAATAAAACCGTTGTTTTTAATAGTTACATAGTTGTTAATTTCATCCTTGGAAGAACTATATGCCATTCATTAACTATCCTATATTCAATCTATCTATATTCTTCCTCGCCCAGTTCTTTTCTGAATTCTATATAATCTCTCTCGACTTCTTCGAGTTCATACTCCATTTAATTCCCCCATTTAAATTCCGATAACATTATTTTATTTTTTGTTTGTTACTTCCAACTTTCTGCAATGTACACAAAAATGCCATTTACTCTCTAAACATAAAATTATTCCAACTTCCAGTTATTAATAATGGACAAATAGGCACACAAATTAGTTATCCATGTCTATCTGCAGAATGCCGGTTTGTGTATAGGAAGCCCTTATTTTAACATGTCTCAGTCCCCATTTTGGAAAACGCTTTTAACTTATATAAATGTTACTGTTAACCTTTATATACATATACTCATTGTAGAGAGTTGACATTTTTACCTTATTTATAATATTGTATGAAACGATAAGATATTTTTAAATGAAAGTTGTAGTATTTTTTATTTTCATGTGTAAAAATTCAAAACCTGAACTCGTCCTTGGTATCAGGAACCTTGCGGGTTTGAAAGCCTGTTCTCTCTATGCAGATGCAGTCTATTTTTCAATCGACAAACTTAACTTGAGAGCAAGAGCAAAAGAGATTACGCTGGAAAACTTGGGGAATTTTGTTTGCGAAGTGAAGGCTAGAGGGCTAAAAGCGTATCTTGCTGTAAACTCGACAGTAAATGAGGATAGTCTCGAGGATGTATCAGAAATAGTAACTACAGCCGCAAGGGCAGAGGTAGATGCTATTATCGCTTGGGACATGGCTGTGATCCTGAAAGCACTAGACACAGGGATTAAAGTCCACGTCTCCACACAAGCGAATATTATGAACCACAAAACTGCAGAATTTTACCGAACTCTGGGGGCAGAACGCGTCATACTTTCAAGAGAGCTTTCTATTGAAGAGATAACGAAAATAATCCAAAAAACCGAAGTAGATGTCGAAACTTTTGTCCATGGCGCAATGTGCATGGCAATTTCAGGTTGGTGCCATTTATCAGCTTACGCACTTGGGAAATCCGGAAATTGCGGGGAGTGCACCCAGCCATGCCGATGGAAATGGGAACTTCATGGGGAAAATGGATTTGTAGCAAAGAGCCTGGGAAAATACCTTCTCAGTGCAAAAGACCTCTGCATGATAGAGTACGTTCCAGAACTTATTAAAGCCGGAATAAATTCTTTTAAGGTGGAAGGGAGATTGCGAGATCCAGGTTATCTTGAAGTTGTCTCCCGCTGCTATAGGGAGGCTATCGAAGCTTTTAAAGAAGGGAATTATGATCTAGAAAAAATAGAGGTCTGGAAACTAGAACTTGCCTCTGTTTACAATAGGGGCTTTTCTACAGGCTTTTACTTTGGGTATCCAGGTTCCGATAAATTTTATTCTGGAAAAGATATGAATGCTTCCAGAAAGAAACGTCTGGCTGTGGGAGTGGTTGTGAACTATTATCCAAAACAGATGGCTGCAGCAGTAAAACTTCTCGAAGAAGGGATACAAATCGGAGATGAAATAATAATTGAGGGAAGCACAACATATTTGAAGCAGCATGTGAAATCCCTGAAAAAGCAAGGTAAAGACTTAACAATGGCTGAAAAAGGAGTTGAAGTAAGCCTTGCTGTAGAGGGCATAGTTAGAAGAAATGACCGTATCTTTATAATAAAATTAAAATAATATGACAGCATTTTTATTTAGATTTCTTCCATTAGAGATAGCAAATTGCAGAAAATAATCAATATATAGAATCCTGGAAATAATCTCATCACTGACACCATTATTTATAAATAATATTGTCATTTTAGCCCCGTTTGATTGAAAAGATCCATCTCATCAAAGGTTATCTATTAATAATCGTTTATTTTGATTGATAAACTAATGTAATTAATAATTATTCTTGATTTAAAAGCAACTAGCTACCTATATAAAACACTTATTCACGATGAAAAGTCAGCTAAAAAAGAGTTTTCTGACTAAGAACATTATTCCTGTTCATCCAGAGCCATAAAGGTGGTACCTTGATAAGCGTCAACGAAATGGGATCATATGTCATGGAAGAAATGCTCGACTGAAGCGAAGACCTGAACACCGAAGTTACAAAGCTCAAAAATGGGGCTACAATTATTGATTGTGGAGTTAAAGAGGATGGTGGATATGAAGCTGGGCTGTACCTGGCAAGACTTTGCCTGGCTGACCTTGCTGACCTACAATATACCACCTTTGATCTTAAAGGTCTCAAGTGACCTGCCATTCAGATAACAACTGACAATCCGGTGATTGCCTGTATGGCTTCCCAGTACGCAGGATGGAGGATCTCTGTAGGAGACCTACTTAGGAATAGTTTCGGGTCCTGCGCGCGCACTTGCGTTAAAACCCAGGGAACTCTACGAAGAAATAAAATATGAAGATGACTTTCAGACTGCAGTTCTGTTCATGGAATCCAACAAGCTACCTGAAGAAAGAGTTGTCGAGTACATTGCAAAACACTGCAGTGTGGACCCTGAAAACGTGATGATTGCAGTCGCACCTACAGCCTCTATAGCCGGTTCTATCCAAATATCGGCCCGTGTCTTGGAAACTGGAATCCACAAATTTAAGTCAATAGGCTTTAACATCAATTGCATTAAGAGCGGATATGGCATTGCCCCCATTGCTCTAGTCGTAGGAAATGATGTTCAATGCATGGGTATCAACCAACGACTGTGTGATTTACGGCGGCGAAACAAACCATACAGTGTGCTTTAACGGAGAACTGAACAAACTTGAAGAATTAGTACAGAAGATGCCTTCCAAAAATTCCCATCATTTCGGAAAACCTTTATATCAGACCTTCAAAGAAGTAGATTTTGACTTTTTGAAGATTAATGAAGATATTTTTGCGCCTGCTAGACTTAATGTAAACGACCTTAATAGTAAAAAAACATTCTCAAGCGGCGGAATTTACCCAGAAATATTGTTTCAATCTTTTGGAATAAAACAGATATAAAATCATTTGCCTTTTTTTAAATGTAGATTACTCTCTTTTTCCATTCATTTTATTCGTTTTTTGTTACCATTGACTTCCTATGCTATAGTAAGCTCTATATTTAGATATCCAGATTCACCTCTAATTTTTATCCCGGGGGGAAACTGCTAAGTCTGACCCCCTGAAATAGTCAAATAAAGCAAACAAATTCTACACATGTGTACACCAGCAAGATCTCGGATGAAAAAATTTGGCAAAGGTTTCAGGTGATTATTGAGACAAAAATTTCCAAAAGGGTATGATAATTTTTTTGTATAACCTAAATTATCTCCCTTCTCTTTCTGTTCTGTACTTGCACATGGCTTTGACAAAGCCATTGAAAGGGGGAGACGGCCTTCCTGGTCTAGATCTGAACTCAGGATGGAACTGAGAGGCAAAGAAGAAATGTTTGCCAGGGATCTCAGCAATCTCCATTCTATTTTTGTTTTTGCCGGAAAATAAAATTCCAAAAGATTCCAGCTTGTCTACAAACTCTGGATTAACCTCGTATCTATGGCGATGGCGTTCGACAATGTAATTGCTTCCATAAAGCTTTGCGGCAGTAGAGCCCTCTTTGAGAAAAGCTTCGTAGTCACCTAGGCGCATAGTACCTCCCATCTCGGCAATACCTGTCTGTTCCGGAAGAATATCAATCACTGGATAGGGGGTGTCTTCATCAAATTCCGTACTGTTTGCGTTTCTCAGGTTAACCACATTTCTCGCAAACTCAATAACTGCAAGCTGCATGCCCAGGCAGATCCCAAGGAAAGGAATATTATTTTCCCTTGCAAATTTAATTGCCAGCATCTTTCCTTCAGTACCACGTTCGCCGAAACCACCAGGTATAAGAATTCCATCAAACAGGGAGAGCTTTTGAACCTCATCAGGATCCTCTTCTAAGGTTTCGGATTCAACCATATTGACCTCAACTCTGCACCCACTATCAACGCCTCCATGCTTGACAGCTTCAAGGACGCTAAGGTAAGAATCTTCAAGGTTGGTGTATTTTCCAACAATTGCCAATTTGACCTCTTCTGTAGTAGACTTCATCTTTGTGACCATATCTTTCCATTCATGATTCTCTACGTTAGACTCAAGCTTCAGGTGTTCCATAAGTTGGGTAGTTAGTCCCTGTTCTTCGATGAAAAGAGGTACTTCATAGATATCATTGGCATCATAAGCACTAATAACCAGTTCCTGAGGAACGTCACAAAAAAGGGCAATTTTTTCCTTGGCACTTTCCTGGAGAGGAGACTTCGACCTTGCAACGATCACTTCAGGACTCAGGCCAAGCGCCCTGAGTTCCTTTACTGAATGTTGGGAAGGTTTTGTCTTCTGTTCACCCTGTAAGTCTTCCACTATCAGAGTTACATGAGTAAACACAATATTTTCGGGAGGCTCTTCCCTGTGCATCTGACGGGCAGCCTCAAGGAAAGGCATACTCTCAATATCCCCTACAGTACCTCCAATTTCCACAAGGCATATATCAGCTCCACTTCTGGCTGCAACCTTTCGTATCCTGCTCTTAATCTCATTTGTAACATGAGGAATGATCTGAACGGTTTTTCCGAGATAGTCCCCCCGTCTCTCTTTAGTAATTACTTCCTGGTAAATTTTACCTGTGGTAAGATTGTGGTCCCTGGTAAGTTCAGTGTCAAGGAAACGCTCATAATTTCCGAGATCTAGGTCAACTTCACCTCCGTCCTTAAGCACAAAAACTTCCCCGTGCTGATAGGGACTCATGGTACCGGCGTCAATATTTATGTAAGGATCGATCTTTATAGCCGTAACTTTATAACCTTTATTTTTAAGGTTTCTGCCGATGGATGCGATAGTAATGCCTTTTCCAAGCCCACTCATCACTCCACCGGTAACTACTATATACTTCATGGATAAGTCTCCTCGGCAATTTTTTTAATATACATTTTGAATCAAAAGGATAATCAAATTAACTTGAGCTAAAATAATAAGATGAATGGTCTTTCTGAAATATCTCATGGAATATTTCTGTAAAAACATAATACTAATATCCTCATGATATAAAAAACACTCTTTAATTTAACATGACAGAAAACCATGTAATTGCTGGAAAACAAACATTTTTAACATAAAGATTATTTCAGCTTAAGGTTTGCTTCCTGAAAATCGTTTTGTCCAAATATATGGACGCAAAAATGATATGAAAAGATTTCCAGTCAATTCAAGAATCAATTTCAGCAAGTTTGTCTCCAACTGACTGAAAACGTTTTAAAATATTGTGTAGAGCAAAATAAGTAAGAGTCCTCACAGATTGAAATTTTTATAGATCTGTTTAAACCTTTCAATACACAAATGCAAAGAAGCTTGTAAAAATTCTCAGTGATGTCTCATCTACGCAAAATAAGTTGGATTCACCAATTTTGACGTAACGTATATTTCTATGGATAATTGATGCGATAATAAAAAAACAATCAATGGCTACAATTTAAAAAATTCTCAAAAAAATTTCACAATTAATATTGATAAGTACAGCCAATGATATTATTTAATCCAAATAAATAATTGCAAAAGATATTCGTGCATCCAAACGAACTTCACAATAGCGGGGGATGGATTCGAACCATCGGTCTACGGGTTATGAGCCCGTCGGGATCTCCTGGCTACCCCACCCCGCTACAGGGTAATTATTAATGTAACTTTATCTGAGCAGTATCTGAACATACCAGCTATCTATTAAATAGTTTTCGCTTGACGTTCTAGTTTCGAGGGTGAATCTTAAATTAGCTCTTAAAATCCGTGATCTAATTTGACAATTGCTTTGAAAAAATCCTCCAAATGAATATTTACTTTTAAACTTTTTTGTTATTTAGTAAGCACCACTAATTGATGTGCAATGAAGTTCAGAAGTAGTAAGTAGTCTACCCCCTATCTGATTCTACTTACTTCAGATTTTACGTTATCCTTAATATGTCTTGTCTCTTTTTGCATTCCACTCTTTTTTTGTAGAGTCCTTTGAATGAATAATCTATAATATTTTGATCTTTCAGATAATCATACCTGTACTATTTCCTCATTATGGCACAGGAAACTAAATTCAGCTTTCATTTTCGCATTGATATCTCTCACCTTCTTCTACATTTTATTTATCCACTTATCTATTCTTTCAATCTCTTCTTCCTATTGTTTACGACATTTAATGGACAAGAGATGACTTATTTTGTTTTAAGACGGCACCATATATACGCATGATTAAGGAACGAATCATAACCTACGTCGTTAGAATGTGATTATATATCATTATTCTTTTTTTACAAAGCCTTTATGTATTTAATAAGTTCAAGAGAATCAGAGACAAGACCATAAGTAGAAGTCATGAAACAGGGTAGTTTCAATAAGTGTGATGTACATTTTAGCCATTTTACATTTATAACGAGAATTATAATCAGAATGGATTCATATCTTGAAGCCCCGTTGAAGTGAAATGTATCTGAGTTTCCCGTTCTAATAAGGATTTGAGGATTTTTTCACCAAATAACATCATTATCTTATCGATTCCTTCATCTTCGAGCCTGTACTTCACAAAATGAGGAAGGATTCCACCTAAAAGAGGCATTATCTTCCTATTTTCATAAAAATAGATCATAAAATAGCTTATTCCTTTATCAAGGATGACAAAAATAATTTGATCATACTAAAGTTTTCTGAAACATTTTACAACAAAGGAAATTATATACCCTGCAGCTCGTAGCAGTGGTGAAAACTTTCAGATAACCCATTATTAATTGACTTCTGAACCATTAAGATTGCAAAAAATCGGTTGATGGATATCTATTTTTTTATTAATTAATGGGTTTTGGATTAATTGCAGTCAATTGCCAATGTAATCAATTTTAAATTTTAAAGATCTAAAGAAACATTAAAAATTTATTAAATAATTAAAAAACTTTTGCAATATATTTTGTTAATATGTTATTCTCCTGTGCTTTCTACACCTACGACACTCAAGAATCTCTTGACCACTGATTCATTAACTAACCTCAATAGTGTCTGTCTATCTTTTGTAGCGCTGAAAACTCCCAGGGGAATCTGGGCACCTGCTGCATTAGCATGCCCACCTGCATCTTCGCCAAAAGCTTGACGCATAATTTCACCAAGGTTAACTCTAATATCATTGCTACGTCCTGAGATATAGATGCGGTCTTCACTGACTCCAAAAACGACAGTTGTGGAGATTCCTTCCAGACTCAAGAGGTAATCCGCAGCTTGCGGTAAAGTATCTCTGTCTCTAATGTTCCCGACATTTGAGAGAAGGTAACTTCCAATGACTTGACGGTTTCTGATGGCTTCCCCAAGTACTTCCAGAGTTTCAATAGCCATTGAAGGCTGTTCTAGCTGGTCAAGTATTCCGTGATTCGAAAGGGGATAGAGATATGAAGCAGCTGAGAGGTCTGCAGGATCTGTTTTCCGTTTGAAGTCCTGGGTATCAGTCCGAATCCCATATAGTAGAGCTGTTGACAAGGTTTTTGATATATTAATATTAAGCTGCTGGAGATACTTTGTCATAATAGTTGCAGTTGCCCCAAAATTTGGCCGAATGTCTATGTACTCAGCCTTTACCTCAGTTTCTCCGGGTGGGTGATGGTCAATTACAATGCCCACATATGAATTGGGTGGAACCATGTTGTTAACACCAGGGACGGAACAGTCTATAAGGGCAATTTCATCAAAATTTTGAAGGTTATTATCTTCAATCTTGCCGAGGTCAATCCCTAAAAGGTTCACAAAAGCTTTGTTTTCCTGATGTCCAATTCTACCATGGTAGAGAATATTTGATTCTACACCAAGATTTTTTGCAATTTCCTTTAGTGCAAGCCCGCTGGAAATTGCATCCGGATCAGGGTTATCATGGATTACAATCGCAAGTTTTTTATCCCTTATCCCTTTTAGCCATCTCGCAAGCCTGTTACCCCTGTGAACGGACTCAGCCCTCTCAAGAGAACGAGAAAGAGAGCTTGCAATAAGTTTAGAAGGCATAAAAACATAATCTGCTCCGAGATTTTCCATCTTTTCCTTATTAATTATATCTGAAGCCCGGGAAAAGAGCTGGACATCAGGGTTGACTACATTTTTAAAATTTTCGAGGCCCTTTCGATTTGCCTCGCTATTGGAAGTCAGGAAAAGTATGACTACAACATTTTTAAGATCAATCTTATTAACGAGCTCAGGATCTGAGATGTCACCTGCTATTGCTTCGAAGCCTTCTTCTCTGAGAGTTTCTACCTTGGCTTCATCTTTATCTACGATGATTACCATCTTATTGCTTTCCCTTAGCTCTTTTGCAAGTGCAAAACCAACACTTCCACTGCCCAGAACTAAATATCTGGGTTTAATTGAATTTTTAAGGTTGCTATCAACATCTTTTGGAAAATTAGACAAAATAATCCTCCCTGTCTCATGTAAATTCGGCCACTTGCAGAGGAAAGCAAATACTGATTCGAATTGCATGTTTGTGATTTTACTAAAGTCAGTGATTTCTAATTTACTACAATATTGGTGCTTTTATTCTAATTTTATTGCTTACATTCTTTATTAATATAGTTACTTCTTTTATCACTTTTTTCGCTCATATCAAACTGAGTTAAGTATGTTAGAGCAAATTTTAATGAGAATTACTTAGCTTTATCCAAGGGATTAAATTAGTCCCTTGTGATTAACATGGTTTTCGGGATAATTAGTCTGTCAGGTATGTTACAGAGGATTTTGATAAATCCCTGAATTTCGTCATGTGCCTATAAATAATATATTGGTAATTCATAAAAATGAGAGGTTAATCGAAGTCCTCGATATAATATAGTAATGCAACGTATAATAGTTAATGATTTCAAATTTAATGATTTCAAATGGGATTTCCTCGGCTAAAATATAATAAATAATTTGCTTCAATTATCGTAGAGATATTTAATGATTTCTATAATAGTTCCTGAAATCAGGTAATTCAGATTTAAAGAGAATATTTGCTGAATGTTAAAAATAGAATCGAAAAGAAGAATATGAGTAATTATTATGAAGTGTATCAGTTCTTCGCAAATCAGGGCAATTGATATAAATTGCGAACACCTTGGCCTACTTCCTGTCCAGTTAATGGAAAATGCGGGGGCTATTATCGCGCAAAATATAAGGGAAAAGATGGAATGTGGGAAAGTACTTTTTATCGCAGGCCTAGAAAATAACGAAGGAAATGCTTTTGTTGCCGCCAGACACCTTGCAGGCTTTTCAGGATATACTATCAAATTAATTTTGCTGGGGAAAGCTCATGACATAAAAACCAGGGAATCCTGCCATAACTTTTGCCTGTTAAAGTTCAGTCGATTGCAAGTGCTCGAAATCGAGGATTCAAGTCAGCTTACATCTACAGCCTCTGATTGGTTTTCAGAAGCCGACTTGCTAGTAGACGCTATATTTGGAACAGGAGTAAAAAACAGTTTGAAAGAACCAGAGTCAACAGCTGTTGACTTAATAAACAAGGAAGGAAAATCGGGGAAAATGGTGATCTCTGTTGACATCCCTTCAGGTGTGGATCCTGATGGATGTTATTTTGAAAAAGCTGTACATGCGAAGCTTACAGTCACCTTTCACCGCATGAAAATAGGGCTTATAGGCGAGAAAGCAAAAGGATATACTGGTACCATAAAGATTGCAGATATAGGAATTTGTGCAGACGCCGAACAATATGTGGGCCCTGGGGACCTAACGATGCTGCACAAGCGAAATTCTGAAGGGCACAAAGGAGATTCTGGAAAGATTCTTGTAATAGGTGATGATCCTTACTCAGGAGCCCTGGCTCTTGCAGCTTTGAGGGGAGGACAGACATTGTGACCGTAGCAATTTCTGAGCCTATATCAAAAAAAATTGAATCTCATTCCCCAAACCTGATAGTCAGAAAACTATCTTCAAATTTGCTCTGCCTCGATGACCTTTCAATTCTTACTGACCTTATTAATTCCCATGATGTAGTTGTATTAGGCATGGGACTAGGAAGAGCCGCAGAAACACTTGAAGCTATCCAAAAAATCCTGCCATTCTGCAGGAAAGCCGTCGTAGATGCAGATGCTCTTTCAGCTATCTCATGCTCTACTTTTGAGGCCCTTGCAGGCAAATGTGAATTGATAGTTACCCCACATTCTGGAGAATTCACCAGTTTGAATGATATTGAAATTCCTGAAAACCAAGAGGACCGTATCAAAGCTGTAGAGGAGTTTTCGGAGGAAAAAGGGATTGTAACGCTCCTCAAAGGAAAAGTAGACGTCATTTCGGATGGGAAAAAAACTCTCCTGAACAGAACAGGAAACTCGGGCATGACAGTCGGAGGTACAGGAGATGTCTTGACAGGACTAACTGGATCATTTTTTGCCAGGAATTCAGCATTTCTTGCTGCAGCCTGTGCGGCGTATATTAACGGAGCAGCTGAAGATCTAGCTTTTGAGAAAGCTGGAAATGGTCTGCTTGCAACTGACGTAATCGAAAACATTCCTGAAATAATTAAAGAGGAAGGATAGGGTAAAAAGTGGCCTATAAACATGTTATATAGTAATAAAAGTATAAAATCGCAATCCAAATTTGACATTATAAATTTATTAATACTTATGCGAAAATGTGACATAAATTCGGAGATAACAAAATGGTACATGAAATTGGAAGGAAAATAGATATAAAGATTGAAAGGAATCGGATACGAATTACTATTTTTCACGGAGAAGATGAGGAAATTATAAAGCTCAACCTTGATGAAGCAGAAAAGCTTGCAGAAGAAATTCTGAAGGTGCTTGAGGATTATTCAAAACGAAAAAAAATCAGGATTGACTAAGGAGGCCAGGACAAAATCTGGACTATCAAACTAAAACCTAAGGCCATATATTTAAAAAATCGGATTTGATACTTTTGAACTTCTCATTGAAGATGGCTGGGGAGAAAGTTACGGATTAGGATAAGTAGTGAGTGTGAGATAAGTGAATGGAAGAAAAATGGAGGAAAGATTTTAGCAAATTAGTGAGCCAATTAAAATAAGCTTTTTAAAGGATAGAATCTATCAAGACGGGAAATTGAGGTATATATTTTGAAGATCGTAGGTGGACCAGCATCACAATTACTTGCCAGCCGCACTGCCAAAGCTTTAGGGACAGAACCAGTGCTCTGTGAGTTTAACCGTTTCCCAGACGGAGAACTTTACCTCCGAATCGCAGATGAGACAAAAGACGAGAATGTAACCATCATCCAGAGCACACCTACAGATTCAGATTTTGTATCCCTGCTCCAACTTATTAATGCCTGTAATGAGGCAAAAGAACTCAATGTTGTAATTCCTTACATGGGATACGCCAGACAGGATAAAAAATTCGAAAACGGAGAGCCAATCAGTGCCCGTGCGATTGCCCGCTGCATCAATGCTGATCGTATCTTTACAATAAATATCCATGCAAAGAATGTTCTAAAATATTTTCCATGTCCTGCCAAAAATCTTGATGCAGCTAAACTGCTTGGAGAGTATATTGCGGGCTTTGGTATGGAAAATCCGATTTTGGTGGCTCCTGATTCCGGAGCCAAAGAACTTGTTAAGAATGTTTCATCTTATCAGGATTTCGATTACGATCACCTGCATAAAACAAGACTTAGCGGAGACACTGTTATAATCAATACAAAAAATGTCGATGTAACAGGCAGGCACGTAGTCCTTGTAGATGATATGATCTCAACAGGTGGTACAATGGCTGAATCTATTAGAGTTCTTAGAGATCAGGGAGCAGTTGATGTATATCTTGCCTGCGTGCATCCTGTTCTTGTAAGAAATGCAGCTTTAAGACTTTTTAATGCGGGCGTAAAAGATATAATTGCAACTGATACCCTCGAAAAAGCTGAAAGCATATTGAGCGTTGCGCCTCTAATTGCAGATGCTCTGAAGAATATATGAGGATACTATTATTAAGTTATATTACCGTTAACTATTTTTTATGTTCTGTTATTCTTTAGTACTATGACCCTCCCAGAAATTTGCCCACTCGGTGATAGCCAAACATGTAAAAGGCAAGAATGCCATCTTTTCTGCCTTGAGTGGAGAATGAAAGAACCCATATGCCTTATCGGCTACAGCGCAACAAGTAAACTTAAGTCTGGAAAGGCTGACCGAAACAAAGATTCCTATGCTGAAGACACCTTCCGCAAGTTAAGTGGGCGCCCAGCATGCAATCGAAAAGATATCTATGAAAAAGGAGATTGGACTCCTACTAAGCTTGCAGAAAAATCCATAGAAACATCTGCTAAAAGGAAAGATGCCTCTGAAAGGGGAGATTGGATTCCCACTAAGTTTGCAGAAAAATCCGTGGAAAAACATACTAAAAGGAAAAATGTCTCTGAAGGAGGAGATTGGATTCCTACTAGGCTTGCAGAAAAATTCATGGAAAAACATGCTAAAAGGAAAAATGTCTCTGAAGGAGGAGATTGGATTCCTACTAGGCTTGCAGAAAAATCCATGGAAAAACATGCTGGAAGGATAGGAGAAAAGTTCACCCCAACAAATTCCCAAAGAACAGTTGTCATAACCCCTGGTCCAAAAAATGAGACAAACAATGATTCCAAGCCAAACGAAATGTATACTGTAATTGAAGCCGGGGAAGCTTCCATCAAACTTGAAGCCAGAATAAAAAAAGAGTCATATGAAGGAAACCAAAGTAGATGTACTAAAACTCAGCCAGTAATCCTGGAAAAGTTAAATTTGCCTGAAAAAGTAGTTTCAACAAATAAAGACACTACAATCTTCATATCCAGTGATGCATATAAAAAAAAGGAGAATTCTCCTTTAAATAATGAAGAAAATATAAAAGAGCCTTGAAAATAGGGGAAAAGAAGAAGGTTTGATGAAATTATGGCAATAGAATTTTCTGAAATTCATGATAAATAATCTTGTAGTTAACACCATATCAGGGCAGAAAATGATAATTCAGAGATGTGGACCGGAGTTCATGAAAAAATTTTACTTTCTCTTGAGGTACTGTTACTTTCTTCAATAGCGGCATTTCTGCAGCTAACCCGCTGGATTTCATGACGAGACCGCTATTTTAAATACTAATCCTTTAGCACTTTGATATTATAGAGAATTTCGATAAACCCCTAATTTTCACGAGTTAATTATATACCACTCATAAGAATATGATGAAATGTAGGATTTATCGAAATCCTCTGTAATCAATGAGAACAAAAAAGAATAACGTTGAGATCAATTACTTATCTGAGAGAGATTTTTGATATTGTGCACTTATCTTTTTTCAGACTGCTTAGTTTTCATTTTGCATGCTCCATAAGAAAATAAAAAATGATATGTGGATTTAAAATGGATCGTCAGAAATACAAGAACGTATATAGTTCACTTTACGATTTTAAAGACGTTTTCCGCCTCTCGGAAGAATATGAAGAGTCTGCAGGCACGCTAGCAACAATTCTGAATCAAAAAGTCGTGAAAATGACAAAATCCAAATACAGAAAGATCTATTCAAGAGAACATGAACTTTTTTTAATATGGAAGCAGGGTCTTTCAATTCTTGAACTTGCGGAATTTAATGCTTTCCCTCCAACACTTATGGCGTCTCTAATCATGAAAAATTGTGCTCTCGCCAGGAAAAATGTCAGCTGGCTTTTCAAGAATATAGATTCCATCAAAAACCGCCGTCTTAGAAAAGAGGTAAAAATAGCCCTTGAGGCCGATTATTTTTTTTCCCCTCGCGCCCACGAGATGCAATGTAAAAAGGGTGAAATGGGAGAAGCAGTCATCAGAAAATGGCTGGATGGCAGGGGAATTACCTATTTCACTGAAGAAGAAATTCGTTCTCAGGGAGATGGCAAGACACCAGACTTTGTCCTCCCAAGTCCGATATGCATAGATCAGTTCATGGTCAACTGGATTGAAAGCAAAGCTCTCTTCGGGGACGACTTCGAACACGAACATTATTTAAAAAAGCAATTTAGTGAGTACTGCAATATTTTCGGAAAAGGAATGGTTGTTTATTGGTATGGTTACCTCGAAGATCTTCCTGCAGATAGCTTCCTGGTAAAAAATCATAACTTTTTTGAAGAATTCAAGACGGAAGTCGATCAGCTGTTTAACTATCTTGTGTACTGGTGAACAAGCTTATAAACAATAAAGTCATTCCAGATAGATTTATTCGGAACTTTTGTGTAAGTTGCCTTTTTCAGAGCCTAATAATAGAGGACATATTGGTAAGAGGGTCTTTTTCTACCTGAAAAATATGATCTGCTGAATCTATAAGGGATTCATCATGAGAGACCACTATTATTTGACCAACCCCTATGTTGCGCATCATATCGATTAATTGTAAAAGTTGCCTTATATGCCCACGATCAAGGAACACCGTTGGTTCATCAAGGATCATCGGTGGTAGACCATCTGCCTGGTCTCCGCCAAAACCGAGGGAAAGGAGCCGGTAAATAGCACAGCGTAGAACAAGGTTAAATATAGCACGTTCACCGCCACTGAGAAGTTTAGGCTCAAGAGGAGTCCCATCTTTTCTATAAACTGTAAGATTATATTCAGTATCTAATTCTATGTGGGAATAAGCATTATTTGCATACATAAAACTGAACATCTCGTTCAAAAGAACAGAAAGAGTATCGATATTTTTTGCTCTCATATCAGCCCTGACGAACATATAGATATTCTCAAGCTCCTCAGAATTACTATATATGGCTTCGAGATACAGAAGCCTATTTTCGAGATCTTTTAGTTCATTTTTCAGTTCATTAAGGCGTTTTAAGTTATTTTCGACCATACCGATTTCTTTTAAAATTGAGTCTTTTGTGGTAGTCTTTAGCCCGATTTCTTCTGTGATATTTGCTTGGGCCTCCTCAAACTGGGCACGCTTGAGCTGAAGATCTTCGAGGCTGTTTCTCTCCAGTTTTTCATCTAGATGTTTTATCTTTTCATTTCTTTCAAGGATATCTCGGTCAAAGAAACCGATCTTTTCGATAAGATTACTTATCGAAACCTCAAGTTCGGAAATTTTGTATTTTATCTTATCAATACGAAATAGGTTTGTTTGAATTTTTTTTACCCGCATTAAGAATTTTTCACTTTCCTGGTAATTTTTTTTTGCCCATTTTTCTTTTTTCCGCAGATCTTCGAAATAGATTCCCAGGGATTTGAGCTTTTCCTTTCCAAGTATTTCCCTTTCTGAAAGCCCTCTTAACTTATCATTTAGTTCTTGAAGCCTCTGCTCGTAATTTCTGATTAGTGCAAGAGAAGTCCTGATTTTTCCATTCATAACTTCAATTTCAGCATTATTTTCAGCAAGCTTTTTCTCGAAGGCTTTTGCATCCCTCAGAACGTTTTCGCTTTCATTGTGAGCTTTTTGAGCCGCCTCTTCATGGCACTTAAGGATTTTAATACCATGGAAAAATTTATCAATTTCAGCCTCAAATTCCTGCTTTCGTGTATTAAGTGAATCCAGTTTAAGGGAATCTTCTATGATCCGGGATTTATGAATTTTCATCCTTTCTTCCAGATCCTGTCCCTTAACAATGAGCTTTTCAGTTTCCAGATCGTAATCTGAAATTCGTTTTTTCAGTTTCTTTGCATCTTTGAGACGGTTCAGTTTTTTTTCGATCTCTGCCTGCTGAACTTTGATCTCTATAAGCTCTACTGACATCTTTTCTTTTTTCTTTTCAGATTCTTCTGTCGCGCAGGCAATACCAGACTCTTCAAGCTCTTGCCCGCATGTAGGACACTTTCCTTCGGAAAGCAACTGCAAATTTTTACGAAGAACTTTTTCAAGCTCTCGGATAGTCGCCTCAAGCTCTTTTTCCCGCCCATGATGTCTATTTTTGTTTTCCAGCAGAAGCTCGCTGAAATCTTCCAAATCTTCAAGCTGTTCGCTGGTAAAACTGAGTCTGCTCAATTTTAAGAGGACTTCGGATTTCTGCTCATGAATTTCGATAACTTCTCTTGAGTCCCCCTTGAGCTCTTCTTCGAGAACTTCAACTTCTATCTTACCTTTCTGGATTGCACTCCTATAGTTTTGCATTTCTGTTCCAAGTTCCAGGAGGTTTAAGTCTTTAATTTCTTTCTCTTTAAAAGCAAGGTTAAGCTTCGCCGAAATCTCACTTTTCTGATCACGAAAAAAACTTTCTTTTTCTTCCAGTTCTTTTATTACTGAAGAAATTTCATTAGCTTTTTCAAAACCTGCTCTTCCTTTAAGCTTATTATTTTCCTCTTCAGTTCTCCTTATTTTGGCTCTATTCCCCTCTATTTCTCTGCTTCTAGCCTCAGTATCTTTTCTGCATTGTAAATAAAAATCCTCAGTCTCAACCTTTTCTTTTTCAAGCTCTAACAAGGTATGCTCGAGGGCCTGTTCATCTTTGAAGTGAAGAGCAAGTTCTTTTAAAATCTCATTTACCTTTTCCCTGGCAAGAAATTCCTCCTTTTCCTGTTGCACAACAAGAATTTCAATATCAAGGTCTTCAAAGCTACATTCCGTCTTGATGGTATTATTTTCCTCTCCCAGTTCGAGTAAAATCCGCCTTTGTTCATGGAACTCATCTGCAAATGTTTCCTTTTCTTGGAAACATATATCTTTTTTTTCCTGAAACTCACAAATAAACTGTTTTAAAATCTCAATTTCCTGTAGGTTTTCTGTGTACTCCACAATCATTAGATCATGCTTTTCTTTACGGGTAGTTGCAGCCTCTTTCATCTCATTTAAACGTTTTAAAGCAATATTGCTTTCCTTCTCCTTCTGCCTAAGCTCATTCAATACTAAAACTGGTCCTGTACTTTCAATCCCTTCAATCTCAGCTTTTACACCTAATTGACTGTTTTTAGTATCCCTTCCAAGCCTTTTAACAGCTGTTTTTGCACTATTTGCCCTTTCCCTGTACTCTTCGAGCTTTCCTAGCTGCAGTAGGTCATCAATCATAAGCTGCCTATCTTTTGGCTTTGCATTGATAAGTACATCGATCTCTCCCTGTCGAATGTAAGCACAGTTCCTATATGCCTCCTCATCCATATTAAGGAGGGAACATACTTTCTCATAGGTCCGTATGGCCTGATCAACAATAATTTTCCCATCTTCATACAGTATACATTTTGAGCTTGAGGCATTCTCACTTTTAACCGAGTATCGGAAAGCCTGATCAATAAGATACTTATGCCCTAAGTGCTCGAAGTCCAGACTAATTTTAGCATCCTCAGCCCCTTTGAAAATTATATCTGCAAGCACAAAATCCTTTGAAAGAACCTTACTACCAAAAAGTCCCATGAAGCAGGCTTCGAGCAAGCTTGATTTTCCACTTCCGTTAACCCCAGAAATGACTGTCACTCCATCTTCAAAAGTGAAATCCAGCTTTTTGTAGCTCCGGATATTTTCAGCATGAAGATTTCTCAGCTTCACAAGTAATCACCAAGGTTATACTGTCGAAGTGCAGTAAGTTTTCCTGTCCCCTTTTTCTGTCCCAAATTTGCCTTTTTTTCGTCTGTACCCAAAACTTTGATCGGCTTTACTTCGGACAGTACCTCTGTTTTGCCTTCTACATCCTCTCCAAAGCTAACTTCACCTTTGGAATCAGGCGAGATATCAACCTCTTTTTCAAGCTCTTTTCCACTGTCTTCACAAAATGTCATCCTTTCTCCATGACTTTCTGCCAAAATTTCGGAACTTTCCTGAAGGAAAGCAAATTTATATACGGGTTTACATATATATTTGGATTCAGATACAAACGACGTTTCAGGCGCTGATCCAGAACTCTCCAAACTCAATATAGAAGATCCACCATTTTTTACCTCATAACTTTTAATCCTGCCCAAGAGCTCCGAAATTTCAGATTCTTCAGTAATTCCAGAGCTTTCAGTAGTTTTAAAATTTCCAATATTTGCCACACCACATTCAGTCTGCTCGGCTGGATTGAGATCCGCAATTAGTTTAACTTCGTTGTCATATACACATTCTTTTGCCTCTTTAGACTCAGTAAATCTTACAGATTTGACAGAACTTTCTATTCGGAAATTCGGGTCTTTAAAATCAATGGCCTCAATCAACTTTGAAATTCGATTTTCAGTTTCTTCATCCACTCTTGACCTTGTGATGTTTGGATTCCGGACAACTTCATCAACAATTAACCCACCATCATTTAAGCTCATTCTCTTGATCTCCTCTGCAACTGCCTGATCAGGATCCAAAAATGTGACTTTCAAAACCTCATTGGGTAAAGATTTTTTTATCCTCAGATCTGTGACCTTTGTCACGAGGGCTCCTTTATTTAGAAGGTATTCTTCAACCTCACTAATGGACAGGATAACCCTCGAATTCCCATAAATTTTCAAGAACACTACTGATTTGGGAAGCTCTTCGAGGTGTTCATTTACTGCAGAAAAGATCTGTCCATAAGTATTCTCTTCCCCATTCAACTCTGCTATAATGAAAAGGAATTTACGGGTGGGAATTGTACGCCTACTAATCTCCAAAATTTCATCGGAAAGAGTGATGATGTTATAAGAACGAGACTCTTTTTCAGAAGTGTTGTTTCTTTCTGTGCTGCCGGAATATGTGACCCATGTATCTTCAACATTAATTTTTTCATATTTGTGATAATCTCCAAGGAGAATTGCATCAATCTTGAACGGAAGCTTATTAAGCACTTCAACACAGTCCCATTCAGCATATGGAAAAGGCTGCATGATCTGGTGCATTACAAGCAATTTCTTGCAGTTTTCCGGCAGGGAAGAATTTGGAGTTTCAAACCCAGAATAGTCGAATAAAGGAATCTTTGACCTAGGAACACTGTCGATTCCATATATTGCAATACCCCTTAAGATGTGTGGTTTTTTACTAAGTCTTGTAGCAAGTTTCATTTTCTCCAAAATATCTAACCATTGCTTATTTTGCTTGCTCTCATGGTTCCCGACGATTCCAAAAAAGGGTATCTCAGCAGCTTTTAACTTAATTAGGATGTTGATAGTCTCCAGGAGGTCTTCAAGAGTAGGATTCCTCGAATCAAAAAGGTCCCCTGCATGCACTACAGCATCAACCTGCATATCAATCGCATCATTTATTACAATTTCAAAGGCCTTGAAAAAGTCCTTTCTACGAACCTCACTGTAATACTGGATATATCCAAGATGTGTATCTGCAGTGTGGAGTATTTTTATTTCCCTGGCCATGGAGTTATCAGTCTCTGATCTTTATCCTATAAGGATTCCTATTTTAGTATTTAACTCATTTCCAAAGGAAACAAACTTTACTCAAAAAATAAAATCGAAATCCCGATCCAGATCTCGACTCCTTCTCATAAACTTAATATGTGTAAATCAAAAATGAATTTCCAATATTTTGTGGAGCTTCGCACTTAAACTCTCTTTTGCAGATTGCAGAATATTAGTTGAAGATGTTGCAGCATGAAATAATATATTAAAAATTTTTTGATAGCTATAGTTTGCTTCATAAGGCAAAGTCTTGATATCAACGATACTACATAATTCAGAGGATACAATAAGTGAAATACCTATGTCTATTATATAATATAGTCAATTTTCGTCTTCATAACTAACGATTTCATTACCTTCAATAATTTCTGTGATATTCTTCTGATTTGTAGAAATGATTTATGAACTGACGAGGTGTCGAACTATTTCAAGACCAGATATATTTAAATAATCGCAAGCACTCTAGAACTCCAGAAATTCATACGCCATTTTCCAATCATGGAGTGTCTCTATGAAAGAATCGGAAATTCAAGTAGAATACAATGCGAATGATATTGAGGAAAAGTGGATGGATAAATGGGATCTTTCCATGTACCATTTCAACTGGGGAGAGGATCTACGTCCCCAATATATTATCGACACCCCGCCCCCTTATCCTACAGGCAATTTCCATATTGGGAACGCGCTTAATTGGTGCTATATCGACTTTGTTGCTCGTTACAAAAGAATGCGGGGATACAATGTAATGTTCCCTGAGGGATGGGACTGTCATGGCCTGCCAACGGAAGTAAAAGTTGAAGAAATTCATGGAATAACTAAAAACCAGGTTCCTCGTGCAGAATTTCGGAGAATGTGTAGGGAACTGACGGCAGAAAACATTGGCAAGATGCGAAAAACAATGCTGCGGCTAGGTTTTTCTGTGGACTGGAGTAACGAATTTGTTACTATGGACCCTTCATATTTTGTAAAGACACAGAAATCCTTTGTCCGAATGTACAATGATGGATACATCTATCACGAAGAACATCCTGTGAACTGGTGCCCTCGCTGCGAAACTGCCATCGCATTCGCAGAAGTAGAGTATGACACCAGACAAACTAAACTAAACTTTGTCCATTTCGACAAGGTCGACATTGCAACTACAAGGCCAGAACTTATGTCAGCCTGCGTTGCCATTGCAGTTAATCCCAAAGACAAGCGATACAAGGAATATGTCGGCCAGGAAATTAAAGTGCCTATTTCTAAGCAGAAAGTGATTTTGATTACTGATGAAGCTGTTGAGCCTGAACTAGGTACAGGTGCTGTGATGATCTGTACTTTTGGAGACAAACAAGATGTGCACTGGCGGGCAAAATACGGATTACCCCTTATAAAAACTATCGACAAGCAAGGAAAGATGACAAAAGCTGCAGGCAAATATGAAGGCTTGAGTACAACAGCATGCAGAGAAGCTATCATTTTCGACTTGAAGGCTGAAGGTTTCCTTTATGAACATAAATCTCTGACGCAAAATGTTGGACTCTGCTGGCGTTGCGACACCCCTATAGAAATCCTTTCCGAGCCCCAATGGTTCGTGAAGATCAACCATCAAAGCATTCTGAGAGCTGCAGAAGATATTAACTGGTGTCCAGAGTATATGAAAACCAGGCTGCAGAACTGGACAGGCACCATGGAATGGGACTGGTGCATTTCCAGGCAGAGAATTTTTGCAACTCCAATTCCGATATGGTATTGTAAGCATTGTGGAGAAGTCATGCTTGCAGAAGAGAGTTGGCTACCTATTGATCCAAATGAAGTATCTCCAAAGAAGGCCTGTACTTGTGGTTCAACCGAATTTCAACCCGAAATCGATGTTCTTGATACCTGGATGGATTCCTCAATTACTGCATTACATGTCACTGGCTGGGAAAGCGAGTATGAACTTCACTTGCCTGCCCAGATCCGACCACAAGGACATGATATAATCAGAACCTGGGCTTTTTATACAATACTGCGTAGCCTAGCTCTTGAAGGCAAGAAGCCTTGGGACTCTATAATGATAAACGGTATGGTACTTGGACCTGATGGCCATAAAATGAGCAAGTCCCTTGGAAACATCATTTCCCCCGAAGAAGTGATATCACAATATAGTGCCGATGCCTTTAGGCAGTGGGGAGCAGTTGGAGGTTCCACAGGTTCAGATATAATGTTCCGCTGGAAAGATGTAGTTTCAGCTTCTCGCTTTCTCCAGAAGATGTGGAGTATCTACCGCTTCTCGATGTCCCATTTAAATGATTTTGGGCCCGAAGACGCGAACAAATTCTCAATTGATTCCCTCCTTACAATTGACAGATGGCTCTTCAGCAAGCTTAACCGACTTGTGGATACTACTACTAAAGAACTTGATGGATACAATTTTGATTCAACTTTCAAGGCCATTCGGAACTTTACTTGGGAAGTCCTTGCGGACAACTATCTAGAACTTGTAAAAAGTAGACTCTATGGTGACAAGGTCGAAGGCAGGAGAGCAGGTCAATATGTTCTCCATCAAACAATGAAAACTCTTTCACTCCTGCTTGCGCCTTTTGTACCTTTCTTTGCAGAAGAGCTACATTCAAGATTTAGCAATGAAAGCGTCCATATACAGGTCTGGCCAACTATCGATAAAAGTCTAATCAGCGAAGAAGCTGAAGCTGCAGGAGAACTGATTAAGAAAATAACTAGTGAAGTTCGCAGGTATAAATCAGATATAGGAATGGCCCTTAATGCTCCATTGAAGAAAATCGAAATATATAATGCAGATATCGATATAGGAGATATTTCAGGCGCCACGAACTCGGAAGTGGAGTTGATGGTAGGCGCTCCTTCCTTTGAATATATGCCCATGGGTATTAAGATTAACATGGGTTTAATCGGACCGCGCTTCATAAAAGATGCAAACGATGTTGTAAAAGCTCTAAAAAAAGTAGATCTTACGACTATTGAGGCCCAGCAAGCCTTAGGAAAGATAACGATTACTGTAAATGGGCAACCAATTGAGATCGAATCTAAGGCTGTGGTGGTAACAAAAGAAGTGATCTCAGAAGGTAGAGAAGTTGATACTCTAGAAGTTAATGATGCGATTGTTGTAATTGTGAGGTAAGCATTACTTTTTTGTCCTAATACTTTGACATGAAAGTGGCTTTGCACCTAAAGTACATTTTGCACCTAAAATCTAATTTCTATACCTAAAGTCGAGCTAAAATAAAACTTTAGGTGCAAAGCCCATGAAAATACATAAGATATCTTCCTAATTTATACTCACAATCTCTTTCCTCATAATTGCAATTATTCCACTAATTAAATTTATACATTTATTAACCAAGAAGGTATCAGCCTCAATAATCTTCCTTTTTTGAATGTCTCCAATTTGATACTCCGTTTCATTTTTGTATATTTCCTCATTTGTAATTAATGCCATATAATGGTGGAAAATTTTTCGTTCTATGATACTAATTACCCTCACATGTTCAAGTCCAAAATTAAATATTCAGCTATGATTTTATGTTTCCACAAAATTAGAACAAACTTCCTTGCCAAAATAACGATGTAGTCAATGCTCAAATAATTAAAAGTGTTCCTGGAAAAAAACTTTTAATATTTGAGCATCTTATTTGAAGAATTTCATCTTTGTTTTTAAAATAACCCCCTGAAATGATTATGATAAACCATCCAGAACCCAAATAAAATGATAACCATTCCAGCTCCCTTTTTAAGTATTTCATCATACATTGCTATGAGACAGAGTTTTGAGGAAGAAAAATGAGCTGAATATGCGAGCACGAGCATTGGCATTGAAAATCCAAGAGAATAAATTGAGAGGGTGAATGCGCCGTTTGAAGTGCTTCCTTCCAGAGCAACCATAGCCAGGATCGAACCAAGAATAGGTCCTATACAGGGGATCCAAAGTACTCCGAGGGAAAACCCAAGCAAAAGACCCGAAATAGACCCTTCTTCATTCACATCTGCAAAAAGAGGGAACTTTAAAAAGATATTGAATAGGCTTAGTTCAAAGAGTAATGAAAAACCCATTAAGAGGATCAGGAGCTCTGCTATAATCTTCAGTTGACCTATATGACTCTGAAAAGCTGCCCCAAAGATAGAAGTTACCACTCCCATTAAAATAAAGGATATTGAGACTCCAAGTACTATTGCAAGAGGCCTTATTTTGCTTTTTCCGGTGGATGTTGCCAGTACAGCGGGCAGAAGTGGCAGAATGCACGGGGATAGGACACTGAAAATTCCTGCGCCAAATGCAGTCAGAGGAGAGATAGTTTCGTACATGATTCTTATAGATTTTAGGATATAATTTTTTGGATAGTGTGTATTATGCCCTGAATAATGGGTTGCACAGTGTTATAAACTTCCAATATACATGCGGATCTCGAAGTTAGTCGATCGGCTACATAATTTTTTTATGTAGACTTGACTTTTGGATAGCAAAATCAAGAATTTTTTTGAATTCTTCTTTGTCCCTGATTCCAAGAATTCTGGACCTTAATCTATCATTGCTGACGGTCCCATCCTCTTGAATGTAAACATATTTTCCGTCTTCAATGCCCACGATCACAGAGGAATCTGGCATATAGTTTACTCCGAAATAGTCAGCAAGTTTAGGGCTCTGGTCTACATCTGCGGTCATGATCGTTGCTTTTCCGCCGTATTCTGTTGCCAGTTCGTTAAAAATGGGCTTCACTTTCTGGCAAAACTCGCACCCTTCAGCTCCTATTTTTAAAAGAACTGGGCCTTTTATAAGAGATTTGTTTATTTGCTCTAGTTGGGTTGCTTCGACAACATGATTATTTTCTGAAGTAGTCTTGAGGTTCATGGCGTTTTTTGGAACCTCTTCAGTACATCCAGCCGTAAAGAGCACAACTGTTAGTAGAGTTGACAGTGTAATAAAAGTTTTTATATTCTCAGCATTAAAATTCGTGTTATAATTCTCCGTCTCTTCTGTATTAATAATTTTCCGTAGTTATTTGTTATTCGACTGATATACTTAATAATGCAGCTAAAATATCTACTTAATGGACAACAGAGGACAAAAATCAAATACTTCTGCTTCCATCAGTCTTGTAAAGATGAGTAATATTATTGTGTTACCAAATAAAAAACAAAATAAGTAAATAGAATATACGATTAAAAATATAAAAATAAGTGACTCGACATAATTCCAATCACTTTCTGCAAGTGTGCTCAAGAATGACATCTATTTTCTCAATATGGAAGTAGCTTAAAAATAAATATAACTTCCAATGAATAATAGTGTGTAAATAGATACCCAAATAATATGCCTGTCTGCGTCTTCAAAATCTTGGATTTAATTAACTTTTGAATAATTTATTGAGCTTATATAACATTTTTTCGAATCTTTTAAGTCCTGAAAACATCTTCTGCAAATCGGAGAAATATTCAAAAATTATCAAAGTTAGTGAAGCCATTGATAAAAGCCACGAAAAATAATTCCATTTCTGGTATATAAACAGTCACTTCACTGTACATATCACCTAAATTATTTAGTATCGTTGATGTATATAATTGGCAGTATTCCAGATTTGCTTTAAATGCGAAGTTAAATTTAAATATATTGTATTAAAATGGGTTCTTCCTAAATGTAATCTCTTTTCACAGAATTTTTTGATATTTGTTATTTTATCGAAATAAATGTAGGCATGAAATTCTTCAATAAAATGCTCAATAAATAGAAAAATGACACTCACACTTAATTTTTTTGAACATTGATTCTGTAATTATTTTAGCCAGGAAGTTGCTTCTAATCTTGGTTTTCAAGCCCGTTCCAAAAACTAATGAGTGAATTATCATCTAGATCTTCTTAAGAGGATTTTAGTAACCCCTAAATTGTTTCCTATTCATATAAGTAGTATATAAATAACTCTTGAAAATCATACGTTTTTGAAATCCTCCTAAGGGTATTCACTTATTAATCCAATGACAAGCGTAAAATTAAAAATGTAGGACTTACACTTTTGATAGCTTTGTCCCTAACGTCTCACTTTCTTCTACTTTAGGTAAAAGTCCAAGACCTTAAGTGTAAAAGGATTTTAGTGCAAATACCATTTGATGAACAAATTCAAGTATATGTGATCTCATCAGTTTTTAAATATTGACAATTAAGTAGTTACTGCCGCTGTTTTTCAGCAAAACCACGTGAATCTTAAGAGAACGAAATTATGAAATTCCGTTGCAACCTTTTGAACACTACCTATTTATTGATGTATATTGATGTCGAATAATGAATTCACTTAAAGAATGATCCTTCCTAAAATTCAAGATTTTTATCGAAAAGATAAAGATCACTGCACCTAAGGATATAGTTCAAACATGCTTTAAATTATATCACTAGTCTCGTTTGGATAACGCCAAAAATTTAAATAACTGCGCAGAGAGATCCCATGAGAGCATTGCTAATGGATTGAAATTCTTTGTTTTTAGATATATCAAAGACATTATTAGAGTTTTCCAAGGTGTGCCATCCGATACTATTAAATTTGCAAGGAAAAAGCTCGATATATAGTATTATCATCAATTAAGAGATTATGATATAGAGGATTTAGATAAACCCATGCTTATCAATAGTCATTTGTGCACAATTTATAAGCATACTAAAAAATTTAGAGTTTATCGAAGTTATCTATAAATTTCACGAGGTGAACCTTTGAAAAAACTACGAACTATACTCATTTTATTACTGGTAACATCTGTCTTCGTATCTGGCTGTGTATCCGATAAAGGAAACATATCCAACAATGGAAGCGGCGTTCAAAGAGCATCTGGAATTACAGAACTGAGAATAGGCTATCAGCCAAGTATCCATCACATTGCGTTTGTGGTTGCAGATCAAAAAGGATGGTGGCAAGCAGATCTTGCACCTTACGGAGTTAAGGATATAAAGGAGTATGTATTTCAGACAGGCCCACCAGAGATGCAGGCCATGATGGCTGGAGATCTGGACGTGGCTTATGTTGGGGCAGCTCCTGCTGTTACAGCCCTCAGCCAAGGTCTTGATGCAAAAATTGTTGCGCCTGTACAGATAAATGGTTCAAGTCTTGTTCTAAGGCCAGAATACAAGTATACAGGTCCTCAAGATTTAAAGGGACTCAAAATAGCTACCTATCCACCAGGATCAATTCAGAATACGCTGTTGAGAAAATGGCTCAAGGAAAACGGGATCGACCCTGAGAAAGATGTGACAATTGTTGGAATGGCCGCAGCAGGAGACGCAATCAGTGCGATTTCAGCCAAAAAAATAGACGCGGTATTTCTGCCTCACCCCGCCCCAACCAGTGTAGAAAAGACAGGTAATGGGCGCACCATCGTACAATCTGGGCAGATGGAACCAAATCACGTCTGCTGTGTGCTTTTAATAAGCGGAAAACTTACCAGGGATCATCCGGATATTGTGGAGCAGATTGTAAGGACACACATTAAAGCAACAGAATATGCCAAGGCGAAAAACGACGAGGCTGCTCAGATTTTTTCAAATAAAACTTCAGAAAATCTTGAAACTGTTAAAACATCTCTTAAAGAATGGGATGGAGAACTGATCACAGATCCTGAACTTATTGAAAACTCAACCGTCGATTTCTCGAATGTTCTATATGGGCTGAATTACACTCAAAAACCTCTGACAAAAAAAGATATCTTTGATACGAGTTTCTATGAGAAAGCTATCAGTAAGAAATGAGATAGAATAAATATAATAAATATAATAACTATCCATCCTACATAAAAAGAATCATTTTGAAGATATCTATTTTGATGCAATAGATTCTTCCGATTACTAACTGATTGGAGAATAAAAAATATGATCAATAACCGACGATTAAATAAAATCAGCCCGCTTAAATTTGCTTATTAAATTTTAGTAAAGACAATTAAGGATATTTTTGACTGAATGAATAGTTACTAAAGAGAGTATATAAATGCAATCAAGATGTACAAATGCCTCTCTTTCTTGAGGGGAATTGTACATATATTTTTTTTTAAAAATTAGGTGTGTCTAAGATATAAAAAAATAATAATTATTTGGTAATTTATTTTAGCGGGTTGATTTTTAGAAACAACTGCATGCCTCTTCGATCTTTATACGATAATCCAGATGCTTTCTATAGAACATAACTACACCTCCCTATCTGGTTGGTGCCCTCCAAGGAAAGAGCTTCCTTTGATTAATTCCTTCATCTGTTCTCAAATTTAGGATCCATCAGGAATTTTGTATTGTTGAGGATTATCAATAAATTGTTGTAGCCCATAGACAAGGTATTTTGTGATATGAAACTTAACATAATATTGATAGAGATTATAACAATAAGCTGTACATAACATCTTCAGATTCACTCTAGGGACAGAAAGTATCGAAAATAATTTCAATCACCACCCAAATAATAACATAATTTAAAATATGTGAAAGTAAATTAATAACTCAAGGCTAAAACCAATAAAAAGTTCCAAGAGTGATTTCATATAGGTCCAAACAAACGACATAATAACGGCAAGTGTGGGGATATTTACTCGTGTGTGACAATATTCAGCTGTGTTGCCTGGAAAACATGCACGCACAAAATTTCAGTTTCACGATGGATTTATAAAATTTATAAGTTTTGGCACTCAGCTACGAGCTTTTCTACCAGTTTTTGCTGAATTGTAGTTTCCCTGTTCCCACCACAAACCATACCCCGAACACCAATAATATCGGGTCCTATTCTTTCAAGCACTTGAAGGTCATCGAATTTCAGGGAACCAGCAATTGCATTTTCAAGTCCATATTCATGAGCAATGTCAGTGAACCTTTTAAGTTCTTTCTCATCCATGAATTCAAAAGTAGACTTCCCATCCTTGATTGCAGTATCTACCATGACTACATCTGCTCTAGCCTTTGCCGCAACTTCGGAGAGCAATATGGGAGAAATCGAATTAATGCGTTTATAGTCTGAATAGCCTGAGGCAACTACTTTCTTTGTTGAGTCATAATCTTTCACAGCTCTTGTTATATTTATAAGAAGCTTGAGTGCTTGTTCTTGAGTCTGAATATCGTAAAGGCCAACCTTAATGTAGTCTGCTCCTGCAACTGCTGCTCCCAAAGCTGCAAGAGATGCAGTTCCTGGTTTGTAATTAAAATCTCCTATTGTTGCGCTTATCGGCTGTCTTCCATTTACAGCTGCTTTCACATCTCTAATTATCCATGGGAAATTGGCTCCAAGAGAACCTTCTATTGGGTTTTTGACATCCACAATATCAGCACCTCCTCTTGAAACTATAATGGCTTCCTCTTTATTGATTGGACTTACAAGCAGTTTCATAAAAATCCTCTAACAAAGCGTGGAATCAGAATCTTTAGAGTGAATATTTATTTTTGGAATGAAAATACATAAGAGGGGCATTTCAAGTACTCACACTATTCTCTTTTCCCACAATTACGATTATTTCACTGATTATTTTTATACTTTTATCAACCAAGAATATCTCAGGTTTAACAAACTTATTCCTCTTTAATTTCTCCCTTTTGAGATTCTATTTCATCTTAGTACATCTCACAATTTGCTATAAGATACTATATAATTGTTGCAATTTCCTTTTTATGACACTAATTATCTCCATATATCCAATTGGTTTCGTTTTCTAGTTAAAAAATACCCTACAAAAAGTGATATCTGCCTGAAAGTAGCTAATCCAGTTACAAAAATGAATAGAAAAAAGCAAAAAAAGTTAAAGATTTCAAACACAAACTTTCCAAAACTATGTTTGAAAACACTAAAGCTAAAACTATCATAGTAGATGAACTTAGTGTGCACAAATGACTCAATTTAAAATAAAAGATGAAGGAATTAATCAAAGGAAGCTCCTTCCTTGGAGGGCACCAACCCAATAGGGAGATGTAGTTAATTTCGCAAATAATTGGTTAAAGATTTGAATTGGAGAGATGTTTGCTTTTATTGCTCGTGAACATCATCTATTTCATAGACATAATTATCCCTAAAAAGCTCAATGCTATTGCAATAATTGTTATAAAAAAAATCAAACTAGAACTTACATTTTCTAGTTGGTCGTTAGTTTTATGACCCATGATATTAAATATGCGCTAACTTACTAAAAAAGATTTCCACCTGTACATTGAAAGCTTCGTTATGTGCACAATGACAAAAAAATTTAAAGATATATATATATATTATGGTTTATTCGTCATTTTGTTGATTTTGCTGTAAAATCACAGATCTCAGCAATCTATGAGAGAGGAAATAACGAATTTTAAGAATCAGATCGGGCAAAAATATTTTAGATATTTAAGGAGATTTAGATCAACTTTCCCATTTTTTCATATTTTCATAGATGGTATATATGAATTGTGATAATCAAAAGTTTATTGAAATACTCAATGATCTTCTCATTTTTTTTCGTAAATAAAATTAAGAATACATCGAAAATTAGCTATGATTTGTCTAATATTATTATATCTGTATCTGTTTGCAGGCTCTTTAAACTTCATTTCCGGAGGTTTAGGGGCTACTGACATTATAGTCAACTCAACAACAATAGACACTGGACTATTATTTGAGTAATTTATTTAAAAATTTACTTAAAGCTTGTTACACAATGAGTTGGCAACAAATAATTATTTGGAATGAAATAGATATAGATGTTTATAAAAATAATTGAGTATTGTGTAAAAATATCTTAAATTATTTAGCTGTGGGTCCTTATTGGTATTATATTGTCTCTCTGGTTCTTACTTTGTGAAATTAGTTAGAAAACATTTGAAAGAGCAAGTGAAATAAATCCTCGTATTCATATGCTTTAGTAAAATCGTGAATTTATTTATTATCTCATCAACAAAAAGGGCCAATCAATCTTTAATTTCAAAAAAGTCATCTATATTGACTCATACTATAAAGAAGCTGCAAAAACAGACTATGATTTTAAAGAACTGGAACCGACAAATAGTTTTCAGGAACTTATAAAGTAAAAGTGAAGATTTAGTTGAATTATTTATTATAAGCTACGCTAAATTCCATAAAGCACGTAGAAAACAGAAATACACTGAAAAAAATTATACTTGTTGCTTTTTTGTATTCTTCATCATTCAATTGATGTTATTCCCAAATATCCTTAAGGCCATCGACATATCTGTTTTTATTAAGTTTTAAACAATCACAAAAAACCCGGGAGAAAGAAAAAACTCGATCGATTCTTTCGAATCCTCCCATATTTCCCATGGTTTACCTCAATTTGACATACAGTAAAGAAATTTGTATAATTAACTCTAATTTTGGTAATGAACTATGATAATGAAAACATCAAAAACATAATGCTAGACAGTAAAAATATTACAGAGAGATATTAAATCAAAAATAAAAATACAAACAAACCGAAGGGCCTATATAAAAATAATATATCAAATCTTGCAAAAAATAACCTGAAAATAATGATATAATTTTAGTAATGGAATCTCCATATATTATTAATTTTTTATGTAAGTTATGCCCATTTTTAATAGTATTTGTAGAGTATTTCAAGAGAATCCCTTAATTTCATCAAACGCTTACAAATTGCAGACAAATGACTAATGAAAATCAGAGATCTAACGAAGCTCTCTGTAAATGAAGATTCGAAACTGTGTTGCACAATGATGAGTGTAATGGGAAATATGGATTGAAGTAATTCATCCGAAAATATACGATAAACGATAGAGAGGGGAAATAAACCAAATAGTTTAAATAATCACAAAGAGTATTCACCCAAAAATGAAGGTAATTATGAAAATTAATGAGACTGAGCTTCGGGAAAATAAACATGAAACTTATTATTTGGGTCTACCCCACATATAGATTATCAGTGTCGCTGGGGATGTAAGAAGCAAAAACTACGAAAAGAGTAGAAAAATTTAATGTTGCAGGAGAAAGTTCTCCGGGTCAATTAAAAAAATGAAAAACGAGAGGAACAATGAACTCGCCTAAATTTAAGATTCACAGCTCTTCTAAAATATATGGCACATCTGTAATCGGGAAAGATACAGTAATACTGGAAAATGTGATTCTTGGATACCCTGAACACAAGGTCCTTATGGAGATCTTGAAACAGAATATAGAAATTGAAGATTTTGATTTCCCGGGCTGTACCATAGGCCAGAATTCTATTATAAGGATCGGCTCAACGATATTTTCCAATGTAAACACTGGAAGAAACTTAAAAACTGGACATAATGTGATGATTCGAGAAAACACCGAAATAGGAAATGATGTCCTTATTGGAACCAATGTCATTATAGACGGTCATGTAAATATCGGAAACAATGTCAACATTCAGGGGAATGTATATATTCCTACCAATGTTGTTATCGAAGACAGTGTGTTTATAGGTCCCTGTGCTGTTCTCACCAATGATAAATATCCTATTCGAAAAAAATACGAGTTAAAAGGTCCTGTTTTGAGAAAAGGTGCTTCGATAGGTGCAAATGTAACCATACTTCCAGATGTTGAAATTGGAGAAGGAGCGATGGTTGCCGGAGGAGCACTTGTAACAAAAAGCGTACCTTCATGGAAACTTGCTATTGGCGCGCCCGCCAGAATACGAGAACTTCCGAAGGATTTATGTGAATTGAATAAAATATAACTGTGTAATAATTAAAATTAAATTAAAGCAAATTATAGTAACATTAAAGAGGTCCAAAAATGATCCCGATTGCTAAACCTCTGCTGGGTAAAGAAGAGATTGACGCAGTAAAAGAAGTCATGAATTCAGGCATGATTGCACAGGGTCCGAAAGTAGAAGAATTCGAACTTGCTTTTTCCGAGTACACTGGCTGTGATTATGCAGCGGCTGTAAACTCTGGCACTGCAGCTCTGCATATTGCGCTTCTAGCCCACGGAATAGGAAAGGAAGATGAAGTGATTACAAGTCCCTTCAGCTTTATCGCCACTGCGAACAGTATCCTTTACACAGGGGCAAAACCTGTTTTTGTAGACATCGAACTAGATACATTTAACATAGATCCCGAGAGAGTCAAGGAAAAAATCACTTCAAAAACAAGGGCCATTATGCCAGTCCACCTTTACGGACACCCTGCAGAAATGAAAGCCATAATGGAAATTGCCGAAGATAATAAGCTTTTTGTAATCGAGGATGCCTGCCAATCCCATGGCGCCCAATGCCTTGGAAAAAAAGTGGGGAGCTTTGGGACAGGAGCGTTCAGCTTTTACCCAACAAAGAATATGACAACTGGCGAAGGAGGGATGCTTACCACAGACAAAAAAGAAATTGCAGAAAAAGCAAAAATGATCAGAGCACACGGCTCAAAAATTCGTTACCTGCATGAAATGCTAGGTTTCAATTTTCGCATGACTGATATTGCAGCTGCAATCGGTATTGTGCAGCTTGGAAAACTGGACAAATTTACAAAAGACAGACAGATAAACGCAGGAATTCTATCAGACGGCCTCAAAGAAATATATGGGCTTGTAACTCCAGTCACAAAAGAAGGCTGCAGTCATGTTTTCCATCAGTACACTATAAGGGCTCAAAATAGGGATCAGTTAGCAGCTTTCCTGAAAAAAAAGGAAATCGATACAGGAATCCATTATCCTATACCCATTCACAAACAACCCTTCTACAGGGATCTTGGATATAAAGACTCTCTGCTTATTTCAGAGAAAACGGTTGAAGAGGTCCTCTCCCTTCCTGTACACCCTGGATTATCCAAAGACAACTTGCAGAAGATAGTCGAAGCATCCCAAGAATTTTATGCAAACGATTGAGTAGTTTTCCAGCCACTACAGTTTCAGAAACAGGAAGTGAGAATTTTGATCAGAGTAGGAGTAATAGGCACGGGTGCCATGGGGCAGAACCACTTAAGGATTTACAGTGAAATGGAGGGAGTGGAACTTGCTGGGATATCTGATATAGACCAAAAGCGTGTCGAATTTATGGCGACACAATTCAAGACAAAGGCTTTTACAGATTACAAGAAAATGTTTCTTGAAGGACTCGATGCTGTAAGTATAGTTGTGCCAACAAAGCTTCACAAGCAGGTAGCACTCGATGCCCTTGATGCAGGAATGCAGGTCCTTGTGGAAAAACCGATTGCAGACACAACTGAAAATGCTGAGATGATGATCGAAGCCGCAAAAAAAGCAGGAAAAGTCCTTATGATAGGACACATTGAGCGTTTTAACCCCGCAGTCATAAGGCTTAAAGAAATCATAAACTCAGGAATCTTGGGTAAGATAGTTTCAATCTCAACAAAAAGAGTCGGGCCCTATAACCCGAGGATAAGAGATGTGGGAGTAATTTTGGATATAGGAGTCCATGATATAGACATCATCGCGTACCTTTACGGCAAAAAAATAAATAGTGTTTATGCTATTGCAGGTGCAAACATCCACTCATTTGAAGACCATGCCTCAATTATTCTCCGTATGGATCATAACTTTGCAGGGGTTGTGGAAACAAACTGGCTGACCCCACATAAAGTAAGACAGCTCACAGCAATAGGAGTGAAGGGGGTTGCATATTTGGACTATATCAATCAAACAGTACAACTTCATGATAACGAATGGATAAGAAAAGCCAAGGTGGAACACAGCGAACCTCTAAAAAATGAACTCAAATATTTCATAGAATGCGCTGCGACAGGCAAAAAACCTAATCCCTGCGGGGAAGACGGAAAACACGCTCTTGAAGTGGCAATGGCAGCTATAAGGTCCTATCAAGAAGAAAGATTAATTGAAGTAGGAAAATAATCGTAAAAGGCCCTGAGAAAGCAAAATCCCAAAACCTCTGGAAACAGGTAATAGTTGAAAAACAATTTAGGAAATGATAATTATGAATAAATTAGAACTACTTCTAAAGGAACGTGGCCAGATAAAAAAAATAGGAGTTATAGGGATGGGCTATGTAGGCATACCCTCAGCGGTTCTTTTTGCAGATGCCCCATGTTTTAATAAAGTTCTCGGTTTTCAGCGCAACTCAAAAAATTCAGGCTATAAAATCGATCTGCTCAACCGAGGAGAATGTCCTCTTAAAGGAGAGGAACCGGACCTTGGAGATCTTCTTGCCAGAGTAGTAAAAGCCGGCAAACTAGAATGCACTCACGATTTCTCAAAAATCTCCGGACTCGATGCGGTCACCCTTGCAATTCAGACACCTTTTGCAAATTCTAAAGACCTAGAACCCGATTTTTCCGCACTTTTTGATGGCATTAGAAATGTAGGAAAATATATGAGGCCAGGTATACTTGTAGTACTCGAGTCAACAATCACCCCTGGTACAACTGAAGGTATAGCAAAACAGATTCTTGAAGACGAATCAAATCTAAAAGCAGGAGAAGACTTTGCCCTTGCCCATGCTCCTGAAAGGGTAATGGTAGGGAGACTTTTAAAAAATATCAGAGAACATGACAGAATAGTTGGCGGCGTCAATGAAACTAGTACCAGAAGGGCAGTTGAGTTGTATTCTCCTGTGCTGACTATAGGAAAAGTAATTCCAATGAGTGCAACCGCAGCTGAGATCACAAAAACTGCAGAGAATACTTTCCGCGACCTTCAGATTGCAGCAATTAACCAACTTGCTCTTTATTGTGAATGTATGGGCATAAATGTGTATGACGTCAGGAAAGGTGTGGACAGCTTAAAAGGAGAAGGTATCACAAGAGCCGTCCTTTGGCCTGGTGCAGGTGTCGGAGGCCACTGTCTTACCAAGGACACTTACCACCTAGAAAGAGGAGTTAAGATGGGAAATTTGCATCTGGATTACCCTAAAGATACAGATTCAATCTACGTACTTGCAAGAAAAATCAATGATTTCATGCCCACGCACATGTACAACCTTACTACTGCAGCCCTTGAAAAAATTGGGAAGAAAATGAAAGGGGCAAAAATTGCGATACTCGGTTGGGCCTTTATCCGAGACTCGGACGATGCCAGAAACACTCCTTCAGAACCTTACAGGAATCTTTGCCTGAGAGCAGAAGCCAAAATAATAGTTCATGACCCATATGTTATGAATTATCCTGGAATCGAGATTTCAGATGACCTCAAAAAAGTTGTTATGGGCGCAGATGCTGTTGTGTTCCTTGCAAAGCACAGTGAATATTTTAATTTAAAGGCCGATTGGATAAAGAAAATCACTGGCAAAGAAAATACGATTGTCGTTGATGGTAGAAATATAATTGAACCGGATGATTTTATTAGCAAAGGATTTGTGTATAAGGGAATTGGAAGAGGTGATAAGAACGAACATGTGGTAGTATTAGCATAAAATATTTTTCTTTGAGATCTTAGTTCGGCTTTTCATATTCTGGAAGAGGGAGAGACCATGATTGAAATACTAAAAACAAAAGAGGAACTTTGGGATCTTTTTACCAAAAAAGAAGAGTACAATCCGATTTTGTCTGATAAATATAATAGGTTTCCATACTATTTAAGTAATCATAGAGATGTTTTTGATCCCATAGTATCCAGATTTCTGATAGAAAATGGTTTGTGTCCTGAGTATCCAGACGGGAAAAAATTTGCGGTCTGTCTGACTCATGATATTGATGTAGTATATCCAGAAAGACTGTACCAGATAGCTGGAACAGCTAAAGCATTTTCTAAAAGGAAGTTAATGGATGCTATGAAAACACCCTTTTCCAGAATAAACAAAAAGTGGAACCCTTATTGGAACTTTAGAGAAATAATGAAGTTGGAAGCAAAATACAATGCAAAATCCACCTTCTATTTTTTGGCCTTACATCCTGGAGAGAAGGATTTCAATTACAAAATTGAAGACCTTGAAACCGAATTAGCTTTTATATCTGACAATGGGTATGAAGTCGGTCTTCATGGAGGGCATGAATCCTACAAGAATTTAGAAGATACAATTGGAAAAAAATCTATTCTTGAAAAGGTCCTTGGAAAACAGGTTGTAGGATACAGAAATCATTATTTAAAGTTTAAGGTTCCTGATACATGGGAATTGTTGAGCAAAGCAGGCTTCAAGTATGATACAACATTTGGGTACCCTGACTGTGCAGGCTTTAGGAATGGAGTATGCCACCCATTCAGGCCATTTAATCGAAATACAGAAGAACAAATCGACATCCTCGAAATACCTCTTATAATTATGGATCGAACTTTGCTACGAGATTATATGCGCCTTGATATCAAAAAGGCATGCGAACTCATAAAAAGACTTGTCGATAAAGTAGAACAGTATAATGGTGTGGTTACAGTCCTCTGGCACAACAATACATTAATTGGGGAAGAGAATCTTAAGCATTATGAAAAATTCCTCAAATACGTTTCCAGCAAAAAAGCATGGATTACAAGTGGAGAGGAAATCTGTAACTGGTGGTCTACTAATGTTGAAAAAAAGTAATTAAAGCTCCAAATATATTCTTTGTCTGCTATTTTCATTTTTAAATCATAACTTTTGATTTTGCTCTAAAGTATCCCCTACCCCTGTAGATCGCTTATTTTTTTCAGATAAATCTACCTGAGAATCATGAAGTGTTCGGTTGTTGTTTTGAATGTTATGATCAGCTCATAATCCCTATCTATTATGCTACGAAGTTTATATATAAAGTATGACGTACTATAATTTCCCCTAAATTTATCATCTGCTTCTCACTATTTTCACTTAATTTTCTAGAGCTCTATCCCTTTTGTATTTCAAAGATCTGAATGAATAAAAGTATCATTCTGAATCATCACCTGTTTTATTTTCAAAAAGCAATCAAGCTAGCTTTGCAACTGTCACCACATTTTTATCTTCATTTCAGTTATCAACAATTATTTTTCCTGAATAATCAGACTGTGGTACTATCTAAAATTCACTCAGGGAAACCAGGAAATTTCTGAAAGAAATTTGATTTAATATATTGTTTCTCAAATTCAAAGTCTGAAAAATAATGCCATTGATATAAAAAAACATTTTAAACATAATGATTAGTAAGCTTCAGATCGGCTTAAGAAAGTTCTTTTGTTAAAATATATGAACCCAAAAATGATGCGAAAAGATTTCCAATCAACTAAGGAACAAATTTCAGCAAATTTGTCTCCAACTGACTGAAGACTTTTGTATTCTTTTTTCAGAGCAAGATCACCAAAAGTGTTCATTAGTATAAATTATTTTTAAGAAATTACCACTTTTCAATACTTAAATGTTTAAGAGCTTATCGAAATTCCCTAAGGATTGAAGTTTCAGCAAATTTGCCTCCAACTGAATGAAAACTTTTTTATTCATCTTTAAGAGCAAAATCATTAAGAGTTTTCATGAGTGAAAATTAATGTTGAGAGACTTAAACTCCAAAGAGTCGAATGAATAGAAGTTTATTGGAATTCTCCATAGAGGATTTTAATAAATTCCAATTTTGGGCTGGTTATATATAAAGAATATTTCAGCAATTTTTAAAATCAGAGGTTTAGCAAAATTATCTATATTTTTCATAGAGTACTTAAGATACGGGAAGTTGCGAAGACACTTTAAGATTCATATCTTATGTCTTTTCTATGATGACACTTTCCTTAATTCTCAAATCGGTTTGACCATCTAGATTTGTTGGATATATCGCTACATTGTGGATAGCATGTTTTGTACATAATGTTATCATGGGGAAATCTACTAAGATATATACTCTTCCCACTAAATTTATATTGGGTATGGTTGTAGCAGGCTGTCTTACCAAGATTTGCTTACCAGTTGCGATATCTCCTTCTGTTAGATAAATGATTATATTTTAAAATTCTCTAATTATTCAGACAATGTCCTCTTAACCTAAATATTTATATATCAGAAATTCCTTTAATTCATCTACACGGATGCAGAGCATCATACTAAAAATATATAAAAATGCCAAGATGGCGGAGTGGCTACGCAATCGCCTGCAGAGCGATTTTATTCCGGTTCGAATCCGGATCTTGGCTTTTCCTTTAGAGGATTAATTAATCTAATTTTAAATAAATCGATGAATCAAATTTAAATATATTTTAATAATGCTTTCGATAAATCTACAAAATGGCTAGGTAATCGAGTAGTTGTATCTCTAGAACGATTGCATTTCTTTTTAAATTAGTACATTGGCTTGCTTAATTTTTTCCCCGTAACTTTTTAATTCACTTACTTTTTCAGATTATCTTTTATCTCAGTCCACTTGAGCGTAGAGAATGATCTGCGTGCTCTGATATATATTTTAGAATAGTTTAGCCTTTGTGATAAAATCCAGAACTTAACTGTTATACTGCAAATATTAATTATCAAGCATGGATATCGATGAACTCATGCGAAGACTCGGCAAACTCTTTCATTAATATTATATCAATTTTTTTGAAGATCCCTTTTTAGCACTTATTTTAATAACGATACCCTAAAAGACCTTAAATGATGTAACCTATTCTCAAACATTGAAATTTTTCAGAAATTATCAACGTCGCAGGATATTGTGTAAGGAAATGTTGACAAGATTGGAATTTTTATATATAATTTTGACCTTTACATAGTAAAAGTAGGGGGAATAAAGAAAATTTTCAGGATTCTTTTGCAGAAATACAACAACGAGGTTCCTGAGATATTAAATATATGCTTAAAGTTCAGGGAAACGGTCAAGATGTGATTAAATATGTGTTCTTAGCCACATTTTTTCTTAGAGATGCCTTTTGTAGTAGTAGTTCATGATCAATGTATTTCCAACAGGCTCGGTCCGGTAGAAACAAAGATTCCCTAGAAAACTGAAACTAAATAGAAGATATATCCCCCAAAATACTTGGGAAATGAAAATATTTTGCCTATTGAATTAGGACAAAATATCTGCTGGCCCATTATTCCCAAGTTCTGAGCCTGCTTCCAGAATGATAGATATACTAAAATATTTGTTTGAAGAGAAATTTCGGGTAATTTCGGAATAGAAGTCTAAGGCTTATCACACATGGATCAAGAATAGTTCAGAGAGAAATTAAAGAAAACCTTCAAGGCCTAATATTTCAAAATCTTGTTAGTTCCTAGCCTATTTCTACAAATCAAAGTAAATTTAAAAAAGTTATTAAAAATAATGGAGTCATTAATTATTCCAGTCAAATACTCAGAAGCTTGCTGCGGGGCTGAAAAATCCCAGAGAACTGCCATTAAAGAACTGATTTATATTTTAAGCGACTTTTGAGCTATGAAATAGAACTACGTTATGAAATATTTTTATCGATAAAATAAGATATGAAATTGATTTTTTTGCATGAAGATTAAAAAATTCATTTATACGATGCTAACATCCACTATTTGAAGCATATGTGCTTTGGAATTGGTAAAAGATACTATTTTGAGTTTGATTCGACCAGTAATGATTGCAATTGTGTACATCCTTTCATTACTTGTTAACCAAAATATTCTCCTTCAAGAATAATGTAGATTATAGAGGATTTCGAGAAATCTCTGATTTTCATGAGTCATATTAAATAATATATATATAAGAATATGACGAAATTAAGGAGTTTAGAGAAATCTTCTGTTGAATGGCAAAATACATAACTACAACCTGAAATTTATAGTACCATAGTATAAATATGAATGCTTTCGATGCTTACTTTACTATCTTACCGGAATAAATTCAAACGAATGTATAAAATTTCAATTATTGGAGCATATGTATACTAAAGTACCATAATCACTGAAAAAAACCGGTGCTTTAGAAATTTGGATTGGCCATGAGTTACTAAAAACTTTAAGTAAATAACTATTTATATTTTCCTCAAAAGCAAGAAATGTTTCCTTCTTAGTAGAATTATCCACAACTCATGAAAACTAACCAAAGACCGTATATAGGAATTCTCGAATGATCTACATATGAGTGAAAATAGTTTTGTGAAGCATGCAAAAATAAGTTCAACTTGACAGTGTCAAGTTAAGATTGAGACTTATTACATATCTTCCCGTATCGCAAAAACTAAACATTATTTCCAGGATGTGGTTGCAATAATCCTAAACTCAAGAAACTATAAAAAAACCTTGTGAGCATGTTAAGATCGGAAGAAATATATTTTACTGGGACTTGTAAGAAATATATTTTGCTTTATATACTCTAATGGATATAAAAAAAGCAATGGCTTTTTCTTTAACTCTGAACTCAAGGTAATACTGGATTGTGCTTTCATGAAAAAATATACCAAATGGTTAACAAGATCAATTTTGATTAGTATATTTTCTATAGCAGTCGTTCTAATTTTCACTCTGAATACGAATACAATTGAAGTTGTGAGGGAGATTCGGCCTGGATATATATTAGCTGCGCTTGTGATTCACTTATTTTCTTTCGTTGTCTGGGGTTTACGCATAAAATCAATGACTTCTGCACTCGGATATAAAGTAGGACTCATCAGATCTTTTGAAATTGTAGTTTCAGGAACCTTCGTCGCAGCTCTGACTCCTTCTTCTATAGGCGGGGAACCTTTAAGGATTCATCTACTCAGGCAGGATCAGATACCGATTGGAAAAGCAACTGCAGTTATTTTGGGTGAACGCATACTGGATGCTATATTAATGTTGCTGGCTGCTCCTTTTTCTATATACCTATTCAATGGTATATTGTCAGATCCACGCATGAATGTAGTCGTAGTATTAGGTGGACTTCTTTCAGTAATTAGTCTTATCATAATGCTTTATGCATTACTAAGACCTCGTTATGTTAAACTCGCTATAAACAATCTTGTAGCGTGGATGATTAAGCGTTTTAGTGGTAAAAAAATCGGGGGAAAACTATATAGATTCACTGAGTCAATTGATAAGGAAATTGATGAGTTTCATGAAAGTATGTACATTTTCTGTACAGAAGGGCGTGTAGGTTTATTCTATGGAATAATATATACAATTATATATTGGATCGTTGATTTTTCGTCTCTCCCAGTAATTCTTCTTGGCCTCAACCAGCCACCTTCCATACTATTTTGTTTTGCAGCACAGGTATTTCTCCTTATAATTATAATTGTACCTTTGACTCCGGGTTCAAGTGGAGTAGCGGAATTTGCCGCAATTTCTATATTTTCAGCTTTTATGCCAATAAGTATTCTCGGAATTGCAGTGACAGCATGGAGAGTTTTTACTTTTTATACAAACATTTTAGTAGGAGGATTCGTGAGTTTTAAGTTACTGAAAAATACGTGGCTTGTACAGAAGTATTTAAAGCGATCTTGAGCAATCCTTAAATGATCTTTAAAGGATGACAGAAGTGGTTTGAAGGAAGAAGATATTCTCATATTAGTTACAATTCTTATGCATAGATACTGTCATTTTTATGTAATACCTGTACAGTTTCTAGTAAAAGGTAGAGTATTGGGCTGAAATGAATATTTGTTCCGATGTGCTAATCTATAAAAAAGACAATAAATTTTATAATTTAAATCCAGAAAAGTGATCTTTTTTGGGATACACAAATGATTCAGACCAAATTTATAATTTACTTCTAGTAACCTGAGACCAATGATTTTCCGCTTTTAATGATTATTATGACTACAATGATACATTCACATTTTTAGTTATGCTAATAGTTATATTTATCTTTAGTTTTGATTTGAGACACTTATTCATATTTTCTGAAATTACAAAAATATATCACTGTTCCCATTTTCTGAAACTGAAATAAATGAAAAATCCTAAAAATAATAAATCATATTTGATTTTAAAAAGGGGTTTTTCCTGAGGAAGTCCTTCACATTGACGATATTGCAACTCATTGAAGAATGTACTTATTATAACAACAAGTTGTGGCACTTTACGTAAGTATTCTCGTATGATTAATGCTATTTGTTGTGAAATGATTCAGAAAAGTTTAGTTTGATAAGACCATTTCTTCCTTAATATAGGAAATCTATTCTACTACTTTTTTGATGAAGATGGCCAGATAAAACGTTCTCAGTTGGAAATCTTCATCATTTTGTGAAGAACAGGCTCTAAGAAAAAGAAAATAAATGATATGATTATGAAATCAGATAATTAGCTCAAAAAAGCTACAAGGGAACAAGTTCTTTCCCTAACTAAAAAGATTCAAACCCGGAAAAATTCTTGCTATTATTGTTCAAAAATTGAATTTGAAGATGTTGGATACGCTTTTTGTATCTTCATCGTTGATTACATTGAAAATAAAGGAGTATTGTTAAGTATAGTGGAAGATATCTTCAAAATCAAAGAATGACGAACCAGAACTGAAAAAATCGGATTAAATACATAAATTAGCGAGAAAGATTTAGACAGAATTCCTGCGAAGGAAAAAACAAGAGGTAAATTAGAATCCTCTATGCGACACCTTTTAAGTGAAATCCTCATCTTTTTTAACCAAATCAAGGGAAAACTTTAAACTTCAAAAATAAGAAGATAGCATCATAATATATCATAAGATATGGGTGCTGATAATAGTGATTATGAGGCTCGAAAAATAAAATATGTACATTTAGTACTACTCCAATTAAGGCTTTGCAATGTATTATATTAAACAAGCAGATCAATATAGCAGATTATGAGACGAAAACTACATTAATTTTTCAATAAAGTTATGAATTTCGATAAATTATCGCGCAGAAAACTTATTATCAAAGAAACCGAATTTTATAAAGTATGCAAAAATTTGATCTTAAATCTACCGTAGATACGAGGTACTGTAAATGAATGCATTAATAAATGCATTATTCTTCCGAAAAGAAACGTTTTAAATTTATATAAGTTAGTTTATTCTATATTTTTTAATTAAGAAATAACTTAAATAATGCTTTTAACTATTGAGAGTATTTACAATCCACTGGAAAAACAGCAAACTGAAACCGTAGTCTTTTGTTGTAATTAATGGAAAAATAACTTTATGGCCTTTAAAACTCGTGGAAGCATTTCCCACGATGTATCTCATAAATAAGATAAAAACAAGAGGATGATATTCATGGATTTTGAAAAATTAAGACATGGGACAGAACTTATCAAGCGGGGCTTTGCAAAGATGCAGAAAGGGGGTGTGATTATGGATGTAACAACCCTTGAACAAGCCAAAATCGCAGAAGAAGCTGGGGCAGTTGCTGTTATGGCCCTTCAGGCTGTTCCTGCGGATATCAGGAAAGCTGGTGGAGTTGCCCGAATGGCAAATCCTGAGATAATTAACCAAATAATTGATACTGTTACCATCCCTGTAATGGCAAAAGCCAGAATAGGGCATTTTGTAGAAGCTGAAATCCTGGAGGCACTTGGTGTTGACATGGTAGACGAATCCGAAGTACTGACCCCAGCAGATCCCTCCTTCCATATAGATAAGACACAGTTTACAGTGCCTTTTGTCTGCGGAGCTAGAAACCTCGGGGAAGCCCTCCGAAGAATGAATGAAGGTGCAGCCATGATCCGGACCAAGGGAGAAGCCGGAACAGGTGATGTCAGCCAAGCAGTAAAGCACATGAAACAGATAATGGGCGAAATCCGTGCACTTTCTGGTAAGACAAGGGAAGAACTTATTCTGGTTGCCAGGGAAATTGAGGCTCCGATAGAACTCGTGATCGAAACCGCAAAGATGCAGCGCTTATCTGTAGTTAATTTTGCAGCTGGTGGAATTGCAACCCCTGCAGATGCAGCTCTTATGATGCGCCTTGGAGCTGATGGAGTCTTTGTGGGTTCAGGCATTTTCAAAGCCGAAAATCCTGAAAAGATGGCAAAAGCAATTGTTGAAGGTGTAAATAACTATGATAACCCTACAAAACTTGCTGAGATATCAAAAGGTATCGGTTCCGGAATGAAGGGCATCAGCGCCGATATGATCCCCATAGAAGAAGCTCTTCAGGAACGAGGTTGGTGAAAATTTGGAATTGTTCTTCGATAAGTACTTTTTCCCTTTTCGTTTTACTCAAAAGGACTAAAAATTCAAATCTATGCAAATACATTTTTCTTACAAGCCTGTGAGAATAAATTGATTGGACCTTTTAAATACCTGGTCCATCAAAAATCGTTGGGAGATATCTATTTTGGTGCACTAGATACCCCTTAGTTCCAACTGATTGAAAAATACGAAATATAATCAATAGCCTAAAGTTAAATAAAATCAGCCCATCGAAATTTACTTATTGAATCGTAGTGAAGATAGTTAATTATATTGTTTTACCCGAATTAACTGTACTTAATTTTTCAGAATATTAAGTCCAACAAATAAAAAGTTAATTTCTAGAAAATGGTGCTTCTCATGAAGATAGGTGTAATCGCCATCCAGGGAGCGGTTTCTGAGCATGTTGATGCTTTAAAGAGAGCCCTTATGCAAAGAGGGAGAGCTGCAGAGATAGTTAAAATAAAGCATAAGGGTATCGTCCCTGAATGTAATGGGATTGTGATTCCTGGTGGGGAGAGTACAACTCTTTGTAGGCTACTGACCCACGAGGGAATTGCTGAAGAGATAAAGAACGTAGCTGCGAGGGGAGTTCCAGTTCTCGGTACCTGTGCAGGGTTGATTCTGCTCGCAAAAGAAGGAAACGAGCAGGTAGAAAAGACTAGCCAGGAATTGCTCGGGATTATGGATATTAAAGTCAACCGGAATGCTTTTGGGAGACAGAGAGATTCTTTTGAAACGGAACTTAAAGTTGAAATTTTCGATTCTCCTTTTAAAGGTGTATTTATCAGAGCTCCTGGAATAGTTAACTGTGGGCCTGGAGTAAGCGTATTTTCACATCTCGACGATCTGATAATTATGGCAGAACAAAAAAATGTATTGGCTCTCGCATTTCATCCGGAATTAACCGATGACCTACGAATCCATCAATATTTCCTGGATAAAATATTCAACTGCTGATATTCGTATAGGCCTCAGAATTAATTATTCAATACCTTGTAGCATGCCGCGTATATAGGAACTCCCCTTAAAATTTTATTAACCAATTTGTATATATTTTAAGATACCTTTGCAATATATAAAGGAAATGCTTCATGCAAAATTATTGTGTCTATAAAATTATAAAGATTTCAATAAAATATTTAGTTATCTCATATGCTTATAAATGCTATATCTATGATTCATAAAAATCAGAGGTTATCTGAATTTTCTAAAATATTTGATTTTGAATAATTCCTTTATATCTATAACTTTGATGTGAACATCATCAATCGCCTGTAACTGGGTGAGAAACTGAAAGTTTGATTTTTGTCCCTCCAGTTAGTGATCAGAAGTATCTATTAAATTAAAATAGAGGTTTTCCAACGAATAGTACTAGATGAATAAAGGGATATGAAATAAACAAATAAACAACATGAAAAAAATGTGATTTAATAAACACAGGAGATTGAGGGACAAGAAAGTTGACTCTTATTCATGAACCTGTCCAGGTCACATAAGCTTCAATTATTTCCTGCCCTTCCAGGAATATAAGTCCATTATCTTTGCCATATTTTTTTGCATTTTCTTTGGAAAGGGCCTTACCATTGTTGTCATCCAGCATCTCGCAAACCACCATTGCGGGAGTAATTCCAGCCATATGAGCAATAGCGATTGAAAGTTCGGTTTGCCCGCTACGTTCATTCAAGAGTCCTTCAGCAGCTTTCAGAAGTGCTACATGCCCTGGGGTTCTGAAATAGTCCCCAAAATGAGTCCGGTCTCCAGAAACATTTTTTTCCGTAATTTCTCCGATTTTTCGGATCGTAAGAGCTCTTTCATCATCAGGAATCCCAGTTCTGGTATCTCTATGGTTAACCCAAAGAGAAAAAGAAGAACGAGAATCGTAATCAAGATCTCCGTTTTTTTCCACAACTTTTCTAAGAAAATCACTGGTTTTGCTGGCTTCGCTAATGAGGTCCGCCATGAACGGTAATTTTAACTGTTTTGCAACCAAAGGATCTATTGCAACACAGATAAGGCCACCAGCATCTTTTCGCATCCATTTCACGTCTTTGTAGGTTACCACTTTTGCAGGAATTACTAGATCTGTTTCCCCTTCCCTTAAGTCCGAATCATAAATCTGGATCATTTCCCCGGCACGTAGGGCATTTAGGGCCCTATTGATATTCTGGTTTCTATATTTAAGGCACTCATACACCGTATTTTCGCTCATATTTTGCTCTCCATACCCTCTTTTTTGATATGTATCACAACACTGTCTCCGTCTTTCAGGCTAAGAGTATCTCTTAATTTTACCGGTGCAATGATCTCAATCAAATCTGAAGGGTAATGTGTTCTTTCAGGAGCTATAACAGCAGCCTCCATGCCCCTTACACTAACCGGATAACATCTTCCACCCCCAAAAGTGCGTTTTCCATCACGGAAACCTTCTATCTGGACAGCCGGCAGTTCAAGTAATCGATTTAGCACAGTCAAACTATTTCCGGAAATTTTTATATTCAGAGTTCCAGGAAAAGGTGAGAAACACAATTTTTCTTCGAATTGCTTTCTGTATCCAGGTATATTTACATAATACTGGCCCTCGCCGAGTCCTGAGAGAATGTTTCCCTCAAGCTCCAAGCTATGGGATTCTGAAGAAAAGATACTGTTGTACTCCCTACATTCATTCTTAAGAATTTCAATTCCTTTTCCTGTCAGCTTTATCAACTGACCACCAGAAACGATCTTCCTCTCGATCAGCCCTTCTTCTTCCAACTGCTTTAGTTTTCTTGCTGCGGTTTTGGAACTTGCTACAATGTGCTTTTGAAACTCACTCGAAGATACTTTAATTGTTTTATTTATTGCTCCTATAAGGGCAAGTTTTTTCAGATATTCGATATCATGCACTGTTAGCACCCGAGGGTTCTTAATTTTGAGATGCATCTCAATATTGAGATGTTAAACTATGCATTTGCCTTTAATAAAACTTTTGATAATAAATGAAACCGGATAGAACATCCTTCATCAACTGCATAAAACTATATGCTAGAGAAATTCCTTTTAAAGATGGAAAGATTATTCTGGATACTGGAAATTTGGCATTGTTAAACTAATGACCAATCATTAAAGCCATTTTCCTTTTAAATGCTCCTTAGTCTTCAGCAGATATTTTCAAATATATTAGAACAAAATAGATGCACTCAACTTTTGTTTTGTTCTTTTCGACAAGAGTAACATAAACAAACATAAACAGTAAATCTTTCGTTTTTGTTAGTGATGTAAAGGAAGATGTATGATAGAAAGAGTTTGTCCAATATTTAGCTTGCACATATATTGCGTAATTTTCGTAAAATGAATCTATTTTTCCATAATAAAGGTTAAAAGGCAAATTCACAGCTTTTGCCTACTTTAAGTACTTTTAGTAATTTCCATAAAAATATGAAGCTGTTTAAACAGATATGTAAGATTAATTTGTATAAGAAGACTTTTCAATTTTTGCGAATCTATGCCTGAATAATCTCAAAAATGTCTCACTACACAATCAGAGAGCCCAACGATTTCTACGATATCGCTGTTATCTGGGGAATTAATTATCATTTGCCCTTTTTTAAGATAAGGAATTCTCCGCTCATACTCTTTTGGGACTTTCAGAGATGTGATTGCCATGTCGTTGTTAAGGTTAAGGATCAGCTTCGTATTGATTTGTTTGAAAACAGTGTCATCAATATCTTGGGGATCCTGCGTGATCAAAAAAAGACCTAGTCCTTCCTTTCTACCCTGGCGGGCTGCATCTGCAAAACGGGAGATGATTAGGCGAGCATGTTCCCCGTTTGCCTTAGAAAGATAACGGTGAGCTTCGTCCAGCCCCAAAATTATTGGGGTTTCTTTGATAGCATCATTGCCTGAGGTACTAAGCTTGTTGTCTACGATCAGGCTCATGATCGTGAGCACTATAAGGTCTCTGATTCGAGGAGAGCTTATATATTCAGTCGGGAATACCGAAATTTGACCTGACTTGAAGATTTTACCTATAATATCAGTAATTGAGGTTGCATCCTGATCAAAGACCTTCGAAAAAAATCGACTTTTTGTACGCCTAACAATCCCGTCAAAAGAGGACTCATGAAGTTTTCCGCTATCTACGTAGTAGGAGCGTGTACTCTCATTGCTAATATGATCGATGAAATTTCGGTAAGTATAAGATACGTTTGACTTAAAGAAGTCACCAAGAAGTACCTCAAGACCTATGTACTGAAGTTCTGACATTCCAGCTGCTGCAATAAGCCAAGAATTGTGCTCTACAAGGGAAAAAGGAATTGTAAACTCAATTTGTTCAGCCCTTGTATTATCTCCGGAATATTTCTGCCCATTTATCTTTGCTACAAAAGCTTTTGTAGACTGAACCCTGCCATAAGCAACTTTTTCGGATTCAAACTTGAAATTATCCTCATCTGTTAAAGCTTCATTATCCTCAAAGAGCTGGGAATATTCATCTTGAGGATCCATAATAACCAGGCAGGGATTTTTCCTGATTTTGTTAGAGGAACTCCTCACCCTGTACCGGTTCTTTTCTGTCATGAACTGACGGAGAATATTTTTTGAAAGGAAGGTTTTTCCTGTCCCTGTGCTCCCGCAGATAAGAATATGCCTGAAAATGAGAGGATCCCCCATAGAATAATCGTTTAAGAGGTAATATGCAACTGTTTCAGGCTCAGAATGGGTTTTTACAAGTTCCCCCCCAACGCTCAGGTGCCCGAGGAAAATGCCCTCTTCAGGAATATTTAGCCCTGTCTGTACTTCAAGCCTGTTCGTAACAGGCAAAATAGGAGTGTTGGGCTGAGGGATCCTGTCTGCCATCCTTCTTGTAAGTGTACCATCACTCTTACGGTACAGAATGCAAAGAGGATCAAGGCAGGCAAGAAATTTGTAGTCAGCTTCGTATATCGTGCCTTCACGGGCACTGAGAATTCGCCTTGAGTGGGTTTCAGTTGCGTCATCTACCACAAATTCTTGCCTATACTGAAGTTTACCTACACGAGCAAAAAGTTGTTCTCCACTCTCATAAGGCAAGACCACATAGGTCCCTAGCCTGATTTCATTCCGCCTTGAAGATATAATGAAGCCAGTGATTACGGCTCCTGAGGGAGTTATTTCCAGAGGATCTATCCCAGTGGTAACAATTCCGAAGGCCTCTGGAGACGAGAATGGATTTAAGGTATCTACGTCATAATCTTTGAAGGTTTCAAAGGGAAAAATTTCTTTTTCAGAAAGCTTCACAGACTGGGATTCCATCGAAGAATCTGGGAAAAAAGAATGAGCTCCAGATTTAAATATCGTATCCTCATTGAAATCGCCTTTAAGGGAATTAATAACCTCATCCCTCGTCTTATTTTCAAAATTATCCTCTTCAGGAATTTGCTCAAATTCTCCATTTTCTGCTACGCCCAAACTAATTTGAGTCGCATGCTCCCTTTTAGATTTGTTGGAGATAAAAGCCAAAATATCGGAATCTTCATATTTCAATAATATTACCCCATCGAGTATCATTATAATTTAAATCAGGATTCATATTTCCAAAAAATTTGTCGATCTCTTGCCGCTCTACTTTCCTAATTTTTGAGAGATTATCTACTTTTGTGAGGGCAAGAGGAAAGCCATGTAAAGAAAGATCAAATAACACTTTTTTGGTAATTTTCATGCGCAAAAAGTTGTCCTTAATAAGCCCATAAGGAGTTTCTATTTTGAAGACTACGTCCTTAAAAGGGACATAAAGCATGAAAAAACAAAGGGCATAATCCTCAGGTGGAAAACTGTGCCTGAGTTTTTGTTGAAACGTATCACCAGCTGCAAGAGGTGAAGTTCCACTAAGCAGCCTCTCATAAAATCTATTGGGCTGTAAAAACCAGTTAGTATAAGTAATGTAAGTATTCCTGGAACCATTATAGAGCTCATTTTCCCCATTATTTTTATAATTTCTTTTACCATGCCCCTTTCCATATTTACTATCAATTTTTTCAGGGGAGAGAATATTTCGGAAAAATTGGGAGTCAAGCGTCCATGGTAATTCAATAGCTCCCCTTTTCTTCCGGATACTATCCATAATTTGCTTGTCAATAGGATTTTTTACAAATCCGATTAAAGGACTTCTCTTTTCCAGAAAATTGTCCATGATATCAATGTAATTCTGGAGTATTTTTCGGGCATTGTCGTTCTGTCGGATTTTTACTTCCTTGTCATCCAGAACCATCCAGTACATGAGTTGCTTCGGATAAATCGGCCCGTCCATTATGAAAAAACTTTCTGGATTCACCCTTTCCTTCATAAAAAGAATATGCTCGGATTCTGCCAGGTACATTGCAAAATTATGAACCATATCGGGAGTTTTTTTTTTCACCTCGTCAGCTGCAATTGTGACCAACTTCGCCCTCCCAAATCCTTCATCAAAGATTTCCCAGCCTTTTGTAGCCTGCATAACCACTCTTTGTGAAGAAGAATAAGCAGCGCACACAATTGTTCTGTATTTATGGATATCAAGATCAGAAGGTGTCGCAGCCAGCCCGCAATGACAGAAATCCACAAAAAGCCCACTGTCATAAGTCTTTGGATTTGTGCTCCCACTGTCACAGGCATAAGTAACAGGATATGGGTCCATGCCCTGTGACATCAACTCAGTCTTGACAATTCCTCGAAAGAGCCGATCTATAGACTTAAGAATAACCTTTCCGTCAAGTTTTAACTCCTCAAGGAGATTATAAATATCAGTAGCTGTCTTAGGATCCTCAAGCTCAAATGATCGATCAATCCTTTTTGCAAACTCCGAGATCTTATGCATATGGACGGGCTCAAGAGTCATAAATGGAAGATACTTTAAGGAATCATATATATTTGTTGAGTGAAGAAGAAAAGATGTAACACTTTTTTTCGATAAAATCTGTTGGGAAAGGAAGGTTCTATTTCAAATTTATTGAACAGAATCCATAACCTTTAGTAATCTTTTTAAACTCAATGTGAGATAAGTTATTTTTTGGGCCTTGTATCGGAATTCGGTTCAATTTCCGCCCCAATAATAACTGTTTGCAAGTTAAAACGTTGTTATTTTGAAGATATTATTAAAATTTATATAAATTTGAAAACTAAAGACAATGTAACAATGAGTATGATAAACCAAAAAAATATAATTTCTCAGCAAAAAGTCTTCTTTGCAGAGTGAAGTATCAAAATTTGTTTTTGTAGTCATTTTTCATTATTATATTCAACACATCTCAAGAGGCTGAAAATGAAAAAAGGAAGATACGATAAAACAAGTAGATGGTATACCTTCGTGAAGGCTTTAGGAATTACTTTGCTGGCGTTTTTTATTCAAGTGAGTAGCGTCAGCGCGGTGACATTTACAGATATTCCGAACACCTGCAGCAACGATATCTTTAATTTAAATAAGTCTGATGAAGCAATAAAAGCATATGACAAAGCAATTGAACTCAACCAGCAGAATTTAGAAGCTTTGGACAATAAAGGAAAAGTTCTTTATAATTTGAATAAATCTGATGAAAAAACAAAAGAATATGACAAAGCAAACAACTCTGATGAAGCACTAAAAGCATTTGACAAAGCAATTGAAGTTAACCCCCATAATTCAAATGCTTGGATCTATAAAGGAAACGTTCTTTCTGATTTAAATAAATTCGATGAAGCAATAAAAGCCTATGAAAAAGCAATTGAAATTAACCCAAATGATTCAGATGCTTGGTACAATAAAGGAACTGCTTTAAATGCTCTAAATAAATCAGATGAAGCAATAAAAGCATTTGACAAAACAAGTGAAATTAAACCACATTATTCAGAAGCTTGGGAAGGTAAAGGACGTGCGTTATATAAATTAAATAAATCCGATGAAGCAATAAAAGCCTATGACAAAGCAATTGGAATTAACCCACAGAATTCAAATGCTTGGTACAATAAAGGACTTGCTCTACATAAATTGAATCAGTTAGATGAAGCAATAAAAACATATGACAAAGCAATTAAAATTAACCCGCAGAATTCAAATACCTGGGCCAGTGAAGGAAATGCTTTAATTAAACTTAACAAATTCGATGAAGCAATAAAAGCATTTGACAAAGCAATTAAAATTAACCCGCTAGATTCAAACGCTTGGGAAAATAAAGGAACAAGTCTAGCGAAATTAGGCAAATATGATGAAGCAATAAAAGCATTTGACAAAGCAGTTGAAATTAACCCGCAGAATTCAAATACCTGGGCCAGTGAAGGAAATGCTTTAATTAA
>OCZT010000212.1_pt1 | contig 56073 bp, 46 predicted proteins | sample 1539031 | NCBI WGS metagenome assembly OCZT01 (sample SAMEA3539308, study PRJEB22396) | soil metagenome | biome: tundra; feature: field; material: soil | place: USA | collected 2010-05 | depth 0.15 m
CGCTTCATTGATTGGGGCTGATGCCAGCTTTTCGTTCCAAGGTTTAAGTTTTGCCAGAAACTGGCAAAACGATGGGGATTTGACAACGACGGCGACCTTTTGGCTTATGGAGAAACCTTGCCGGTTTCCTGAAGGGGTCGCCGTCGGTGTTCATGCCTTCGCATTAAGAAAATTATCATGAGCAAGCACTTTATTATCGTCTTTTGTCTGGCGTGTTGCGTCACATCTATTCATGCGCAGAGCAAGCACAGCCCGTCATCCAATTTTCCAACTTACGAGGGCCGGGTTATGTGCGGTTATCAAGGCTGGTTTCGGGCGGAGGGAGACGGTTCCGGGGGCGGCTGGAGTCATTACAGCGAACGCGGCGCGCTCACTGCGGCGACTTTGCATCCTGATTTTTGGCCGGACGTTTCGGAATACGAAAAAACTTATCCAACTTCGCTCACGAACAAGGACGGTTCTACGGTTCGTGTTTTCAGTTCCGTGGATCAAAGCACGACCGACCTGCATTTTAAGTGGATGCAGCAATACGGAATTGACGGTGTTTTTGTGCAGCGCTTCTTCGGCGGCTTGCGCACGGCAGACAGCCGGAAAAGAAGCCGCGTGGTTTTGGAAAATGCCATCAAGTCTTCGCAAAAATATGGCCGGGCGATTTCAGTGATGTATGACCTCTCCGGTCTTCGAGACAAAGGGGAAGATTGTTCTGTGATAATCCAAGACTGGAAGGAATTGGTGGATGAATTGAAAGTCACGTCGCAGTCCACAAACAATTATCTTTATCATCGGGGAAAACCTTTGGTCGTTATTTGGGGGCTGGGCTTTCCAGATCGTGGTTACAACATTCAGAACATCGGAATGGACAAGCTGATCAATTTTCTCAAAAACGATCCTGAATACGGCGGCTGTTCCGTGATGCTGGGTGTGCCAACCTATTTCCGGGACTTGAACGTGGATACCACTTCCGATCCGTATCTGCATAAACTGATTGAGTCGGCGGACATTGTCATGCCGTGGATGGTGCAGCGGTTCACGCCGCTCCTGCAATTTTCCGACACGACCCGCTACGAGGAACAGGTCAAGGCGGATCTTGCCTGGTGTGCCGCGCGTCATGTGGATTATGCGCCGTGTGTTTCCGCCGGATTCAGTTGGTATAATATGCACAACCATGGCAAGGGCGATAACGCCATGATTTTTCCGCTGAATCAGATTCCCCGTCAAAAGGGACGATTTTACTGGAATGAAATCAGCGGAGCCATTGATGCCAAAGCCAAAATGCTCTATGTGGCCATGTTCGACGAAATGGATGAAGGCACGGCCATTTTCAAATGTTCCAACAATCCGCCAGCCGGCGTCCAATTGTGCGACTATGAAGGCATGCCGACCGATCACTATCTGTGGCTGACTGGCGAGGCCGGAAAAATGTTGCGCGGAGAAATTCCTTTTTCAACACATATGCCCACACGAGAAACCACCAAACAACCATTATGAAAAAATCTCTACTGCCATTTATAGTTGCCACCGTATTTTTATCCGCAGCCTCTATCCGCGCCCAAGTCGAATATGTTGATCCCTCGATGGGCGGGCAGGGGTTCATGCTCGAACCGACGCGCGCAACCGTTTCGTTGCCGAACAGCATGGTGCGTGTCTATCCCGTGCGCAAAGACCAGTTGGATGATCAAATCCGTTCTTTTCCGCTGACCATCATTTCGCATCGTTTGGGTGAGTTGTTCTGGCTGATGCCCGGCGACGGTTCAGCGGACGCATGGAATCGCGCCCAGACTTATGATCAAGAAGTGGAGACACCTTACTACTATTCCGCGCGGTTTGACGACTCACTGATCCAGACTGAATTCACGCCGACTGAACATTGCGGTTATTTCCGGTTCACCTTTCCTTCCAGCAAGCCCGTCGTTTTGTTGGCAAATCGCCGGGGCGGCGATCTTTCCAGTGATGGTAATAGTATTTCAGGCACCGAGCGCATTACCGGTGAAGGGGAACGCTCTGCCGACAATGTTCCAAACAAATCCTTGGCCCGCAAATTCCACAAGGTTGAGCAGCTGGAATGCTGGCGATTCATCATCGCGCAGGATTGTAATCGGCAGTGTGTCGCGGCCGGCGGGTTGCCAACCTGCGATTCGGCAGATTGAAAACCTGCGCTGCCATGAATAGTAGTCCATCCCGCCACCGCGTCAGCAGGCGGCCAGCCACGCAACCCTTCAGGAAAGCAACGGGCTTGTTGCGGATTGAAATCTCAATAAAAAAACGCAAAGTCACATGGACATGCGCCGCTAGAAACGCTACTTTTTGTCCCGATAATCTCAAAACCATGACGCAAAACGTGAACCAACTTGCACGCCCGGACACGGGGGAGGTTCGATTTTCCGCCCCTTCAACTCAAACGGAATTTTGCACACACCCCATCGCCATTTATATCCTCCCAAACTAAATGACCTCCTACATCCAAATCGGCAACCTGCGGGTTGCCCCTCCACTCAATGATCTCCTCATCCAGCGCATCTGCCCCGGCACCGGCATCGCCCCGGAGTCGGTCTGGGCCGCGCTGGAAAAAATTGTCGCCGATCTCGCGCCGAAAGTTCGCGCGTTGCTGGCCCGGCGCGATGAGTTGCAGGCGAAGATTGACGGCTGGCACCAACAGCACGCCGGCCAGGCGCACGACGTGGCGGCTTACCGGAAATTTTTGACCGAGATCGGTTATCTCGTGCCCGAAGGCCCAGACTATTCGGCCACCACCGCGAACGTGGACGCCGAGGTCGCCAGCGTGGCCGGGCCGCAACTCGTCGTGCCCGTCACCAATGCCCGTTACGCGCTCAACGCCGCCAACGCCCGCTGGGGCAGTCTCTACGACGCGCTTTACGGCACGGACGTGATTCCCGAAACCGACGGTTGCGGCAAATCCGGCGGCTATAATCCCAAGCGCGGCGCGAAGGTCATCGCCTTTGCCCGCGAATTTCTGGATAAAGCCGCGCCGCTCGCCAGCGGCAGTCACAAGGACGCCACCGCGTATGCCGTCACGGAAGGCAAACTTTCCGTGACTCTTGCCAACGGCTCGCAAACCACTTTGGCCGACGGCGCAAAGTTTTCCGGCTATCTCGGCGAGACTGCCGCCCCGACGAGTGTGTTGCTCCAGAATCATGGTCTTCACGTCGAGCTTCAGTTTGATCGCACCCACGCCATCGGCAAGACCGATGCGGCAGGCGTCAAGAATGTCGTGCTCGAATCCGCCATCACCACGATTCAGGATTTCGAGGACTCCGTCTCGGTCGTGGACGCAGCGGACAAGGCGCACACCTACGCCAACTGGCTCGGCCTGATCCAGGGCGATTTGTCCGAGACGTTCGACAAGGGCGGACAACCGTTCACCCGCACACTTCATCCCGATCGCACTTACACGAAGCCCGACGGCGGCAAGCTCGTCCTGCCCGGCCGCAGCCTGCTCTTCGCGCGCAACGTCGGTCATCACATGTTCACCGATGCCGTGCTGGATCGCGACGGAAAGGAAATTCCCGAGGGCTTTCTCGACGCGCTGTTCACCGCGCTCATTTCGCTGCACGATTTGAAGGGGCAGTCGAAACTGCGCAATTCCCGCGCGGGCAGCATTTACATCGTGAAGCCCAAAATGCACGGCCCGGAGGAAGTGGCGTTGACCTGCGAATTGTTTGGCCGCGTCGAGGACGCGCTCGGGCTGCCGCGGTTCACCATCAAGGTCGGCATCATGGACGAGGAGCGCCGCACCACGGTGAACCTCAAGGAATGTATTCGCGCCGCGAAGGATCGCGTGGCGTTCATCAACACCGGTTTTCTGGACCGCACCGGCGACGAGATTCACACCAGCATGGCGGCGGGCGCGCTGGTGCGGAAGAACACCATGAAATCGCAGCCGTGGATGCTGGCCTACGAAGATTGGAACGTGGACAACGGCCTCGCCTGCGGCCTGCGCGGTCGCGCGCAGATCGGCAAGGGCATGTATGCCATGCCCGATCTCATGGCGCAAATGGTCGCCATCAAGGGTGCGCATCCCAAGGCCGGCGCGAACACCGCCTGGGTGCCGTCGCCCACCGCCGCCACCTTGCACGCGCTGCATTATCATGAAGTGAATGTGGCACAGCGTCAGGCGGAACTCGCCCAGCGTCCGCGCGCCAGCCTCGACGCCATTCTCACGCTGCCGTTGCTCGGCGCGACCAAGCCGTCCTCGCCGGAAATCCAGCAGGAACTCGATAACAACGCGCAGGGTATTCTTGGCTACGTCGTGCGCTGGGTGGATCAGGGCGTCGGCTGTTCCAAAGTTCCCGACATTCACGACGTTGGCCTCATGGAAGACCGCGCCACCTTGCGCATCTCCAGCCAGCACATCGCCAACTGGCTGCGCCACGGCGTCTGCACCAAGGAACAAGTCAGCGAGACGTTGCAACGCATGGCCGCCATCGTGGATCGCCAGAACGCCGGCGATCCGAACTACCGCCCCATGGCACCGAACTTTGATCAGAGCCTCGCCTTCCAGGCGGCCTGCGACCTGGTGTTCAAAGGCGGCGAACAGCCCAACGGCTACACCGAGTTCATTCTTCACGCGCGCCGCCGCGAAGTGAAGGCACGAGCCGAGAAGTAAACCGGGTTGACCATGAAGCCTGCCGCCACCCGATAATGTCCACCGTGCTCCAACGTCTCCAGTCGCTGCTCCCGCCGGAGCGGCTGCTCGTCCAGCCCGGGCAACTCGCGGCTTATGAAAGCGACGGTCTCACGGCCTTCCATCAGTCGCCGCTCGCGGTCGCCATCCCCGAAACGGCGGATGAAGTCATCGCGCTCGTGCGGTTTTGCCATACGGAAAAACTGCCGTTCGTCGCGCGCGGCAGCGGCACCAGTTTGTCCGGCGGTTCGCTGCCGGTGTCGGGCGGCGTCGTCATCGCTTTAAACCGGCTCAACAAAATTCTCCGCCTCGATCCCGCGCAGCGCATTGCCGTCGTCCAACCCGGCGTCATCAACGCACTCGTCACGGTCGCCGCCGCGCCGCACGGATTGCATTACGCGCCCGATCCGTCGAGCCAGTCCATCTGCACCATCGGCGGCAACGTGGCCTTCAACTCCGGCGGCGCGCATTGCCTGAAATACGGCATGACCTCGAACCATGTCCTCGGCCTCAAGGCCGTGCTCGCCACCGGCGAAGTCGTCGAATGGGGCGGCACAAGCCGTGAAAATATTGGCCCGGACTGGTGCGGCCTGTTCACCGGCAATGAAGGCCTCTTCGGCATCGCGCTTGAAATCACGTTGCAACTGCTGCCCAAAGCCGAATGTTTTCACACGATTCTCGCCGGCTACAAAACACTGGAACAGGCCGGCGACGCCGTGTCCGCCGTGATCGCCAGCGGCCTGTTGCCTGGCGCACTGGAGATCATGGACGCGCTCGCGCTCGAAGCCGCCGTCGCGGCCGTTCGCGCCGATTATCCGCCCGGCTGCGAAGCGGTGTTGATCGTGGAACTCGAAGGCCCACGGGAAGTCGTCGCGGTGGATCGCGTGCGGCTCGACGAGATCATTGCCGCGAGCAAACCCATTGAAGCGCGGCTCGCGCGCGACGCCGAGGAACGCCTCGCCATCTGGAAGGGCCGCAAGAGTGCGTTCAGTGCGGTAGGCCGGCTCTCGCCGGATTTCCTGGTCCAGGATGGTGTCGTGCCGCGCCGCAAACTGGGCGAGGCATTGCAGCGCATTGGGGAGATGTCACGCGAAGCCGGCATCCGCGTGGCGAATGTGTTTCACGCCGGCGATGGCAATTTGCATCCGCTGATTTTGTTCAATGGACGGGAGCAGGGCGCGCTCGAACGCGCCGAGGCGCTGGCCGGAAAAATCCTCAAAATGTGCGTCGCGATGGGCGGTTCGCTCACCGGCGAGCACGGGCTGGGGGTGGAGAAACGGGCTTATCTGCCGGACATGTTCAGCGCGGAGGAAATTGATTGCATGAAACGGTTGCGGGCGGCGTTCGACCCGCTCGGCATCGCCAATCCCGGAAAGATGTTTCCCGGCACGGAAGCTCCCGCGCTCACGCAGCACGGGCTGCATCCGCTGGAAAAAGCCGGAGTAATCTCGCGCGAATGAACGCCATGCTCACACCCGCCAACACCGCCGAACTCGTCGAGGCCGTGCGTTCGACGCCGCGAGTCATCGCCGTGGGCGCGGGCACGAAGCCGCGATTGTCCGCCGTGAACGCCGTCAAGCTTTCCACCGCGAAGCTCAGCGGTATGGTGGAATACGAGCCCAGCGAATTCACCTTCACCGCGCTGGCCGGCACGCCGGTGCGCGAGATCGCCGCCACGCTCGCGGCGCGCGGACAATACCTGCCCTTCGATCCGATGTGGGTGGACGCCGGGGCGACGCTTGGCGGCACGGTGGCGTCGGGCGTCAGCGGGCCGGGCCGGTTTCGTTTTGGCGGGTTACGGGATTTTATTTTGGGAGTGCAATTCGTGGATGGCGCGGGCCGCTTGCTGCGGCTGGGCGGCAAAGTGGTGAAGAACGCGGCGGGGTTTGATGTGCCCAAGTTTCTTGTCGGCAGCGTGGGACGTTTTGGCGTGTTGGTGGAAATCACATTCAAGGTGTTTCCGCAACCGGCGTCGCGCTTGACGCTCACGCTCGACGTCAGCGACCCGGAATCCGCCGTGAAGATCCTGACGGCGGCGGCGAATTCCCGCTGGGAACTGGACGCGCTGGATGGGTTGCCGGACGGAAAATCCATTGCCCTGCGATTGGGCGGCCCGGCGACCGCGTTGCCATCGCTCGCGCGGGAAATCCTGGGCCGCTGGCCCGGGCGGGTGTTGTCTGCCGAGGATGCGAACGCGCTGTGGCTGGAATTGCGCGAGTGTCATTGGGCGAACGCCGCCGGACCACTGCTGAAGATTGCTGTGTCGCCAAGCGCTGTGGTAACGTTGGCGCAAAGCGTGAGCACGCTGAGCGGCGCGCGGATGCATTTGAGCGCGGGCGGAAACGTGGCGTTCGTGTCGCTCGCGGCGGCGGATCAAGTCACCACGCTCGATGAAAATCTTCGGGCGCAAAAACTGTCCGGGGTCACGTTGCGCGGTGACGCGCCGCTTTGGCTGGGCGCGCGAACGCACTTCAAGATTTCCCAAGCCGTGAAAGCCGCGTTCGACGCGGAAAACCGTTTCCCCGGACTGGACGACTGATGCTCCACGACATTCCATCGAACCAGCACGGCCCACTCGTCCAGCCGATGACGCACGCGATTGAGACGTGCGTGCATTGCGGGTTCTGTCTCGCGGTGTGCCCGACGTATCAGCAACTCGGGCAGGAGATGGATTCGCCGCGGGGGCGCATCGTGCTGATGAAGGAGGTGCTGGAAGGCAAACTATCGTGGGAGGCCGCGCAACCGCACGTGGATCGTTGCCTCGGTTGTCTCGCCTGTGAACCGGCGTGTCCGAGCGGCGTGCCGTATCGCGATTTGATCAGTCCGTTTCGCGCGTTGGCGAAGAGTCATTTCCAGCGGCCATCCGGCGAAAAGCTTTCGCGCTGGTTGTCGGCGCAGACCGTGCCGTATCCCTCGCGCTTTCGCGCGGCGGCGACTTTGGGCCGCGTGGGCAAGGCGTTTTCTCCGCTGTTGCCCGGGGCACTCAAGCCGATGCTCGAATTGTTGCCAGCGCAATTGCCGCCGAAGCAGTCGTGGCCGGAGGTCACGCCGGCGCGGGGCGAACGCCGGGCCCGCGTGGCGCTGCTGGCGGGTTGCGCGCAACAGGTGCTCGATCCAGACATCAACACGGCAACAATCGAAGTCCTGACACGCAATGGCGTGGAGGTGGTCGTGCCGCGCGCGCAAGGATGTTGCGGCGGACTGGCGTGGCACACCGGCGCGTTGGGCACCGCGCAGGATTTTGCGCGGCGGAATCTCGACGCGTTTCCCGAGGACGTGGACGCGATTCTCACCAACGCGGCGGGCTGCGGCTCGGCGATGCACGAGTATCATCTGATCCTCGCGGGCATGCAGGACGAGCCGCGCGCGGAAAAATTCCGGCATCGCGTCATGGACGTGAGCGTGTTTCTGCACAAGCTCGGTCTGCGTGAGAAGCCGGCCGGCACGGGTCAACCCCAGAGGATTGCGTATCACGACGCGTGTCATCTGGCGAACGCGCAGAACGTCCGTTGCGAGCCGCGCGAATTGCTGCGCTCCATTCCGGGAGTGGAACTCTGCGAACTGGCTAACGCGCATTTGTGCTGCGGCAGCGCGGGTAGTTACAACCTGGACCAGCCGGCGATCGCCGCGTCGATCGGCAGGCAGAAAGCGGAGGCGGTGGCCGCGACAGGCACTTCGGTCCTGGCTTCGGGCAACATCGGCTGCCTAATGCAATTGCGCCTGCATCTGAAAAAGCTTGATTCTCCCATGCGGGTGCGGCATACCATGCAGGTGCTGCGGGATGCCTATCTGCGCCGGTAAACCCATCAGAAAGACAACCGCCCATGACCTGGTCACAAAATTACGCGCCGCTCGGCGGCATCGGCTGGTCGGCGCTGGTCGCCGTCGTGCCGGTGGCGGTGCTGCTCGGGTTGCTGGCGTTCTGGCACGTGCGCGCCCACTTTGCGGCGATGGCCGGATTGGCGGCGGCGGCGCTCATCGCCATATTTGTTTATCACATGCCCGCGCAACTCGCGGTCGTGGCGGCGGGTTATGGCGCGGCGTTTGGATTGTTTCCCATTGGCTGGATTATTCTTAACGCCATTTTTATTTATACGCTGTCCGTTGAGACCGGGCAGTTCGCCGTGTTGCAGAAACAGGTTTCCGGTGTCTCGAAGGACCGGCGCATTCAGGCGTTGCTCATCGCGTTCAGCTTCGGCGCGTTCATCGAGGGCGCGGCGGGGTTTGGCGCGCCGGTGGCGATCACGGGCGCGTTGTTGATCGGGTTGGGATTTCGTCCGCTCGAAGCCGCCAAGCTCGCGCTCATTGGCAACACCGCGCCGGTGGCGTTTGGCGCGTTGGGCACGCCGCTCATCACGCTGGCGAGCGTCACGGGGATGGATTTGCACGTCCTGACTTCAATGGTGGGACGGCAGCTCGGGCTGGTGTCGCTCATCATTCCCTTCTGGCTCGTGGCGGCGCAGGCGGGCTGGCGCGGGATGCTCGGCGTCTGGCCGGCGTGCCTGGTGACGGGCGTGACATTTGGGATCACGCAATTCCTGGTGAGCAATTATCACGGGCCGTGGCTGGTGGGCATCGTCGCGGCGTTTGTTTCGATGGGATCGCTGGTGTTGTTCATGCGCTTCTGGAAACCGGCGGAGGAACAAGCCATCAAGCAAGTGTCCGCCCCCGAGGCGGAAAAGACCGCCGTTAGCGCGGGCGCGGCATGGAAGGCGTGGCTGCCCTGGATTTTTCTCACGATCTTTGTCTTCTGCTGGGGACTGCCGCAGGTGAAAGATTTCTTGAACAACTCCTTTTCGCCCAAGTTCAACGTGCCGTGGTTGCATCTGGCGGTGCATCGCGTGCCGCCGGTGGTGGCGTCGGTCGAACCGGAGAAGGCGATCTTCACGTTCAATGCGCTTTCGGCCACGGGCACGGCGCTATTGTTCGCGGGCGTGCTGGCGGGGTTGTGCCTCGGCGTGAAGCCGGGACGATTGGCGAAGATTTACTGGCAGACCCTGATGCGCGTGCGGATTTCGCTGCTGACCATCGCGGTGATGCTCGCGCTCGGGTTCACGACGCGTTACAGCGGCACGGACACGACGATGGGCCTGGCGCTGGCTTCGACCGGCATGTTGTTCCCGTTTTTCTCGCCGTTCATCGGCTGGCTGGGCGTGGCGCTGACTGGCAGCGACACGTCGTCGAACGTGCTGTTCGGCAATTTGCAGAAAGTCTCGGCGGAACAACTCGGTCTCTCGCCGGTGCTGATGGTGGCGTCCAATAGTTCCGGGGGCGTCATGGGCAAGATGATTGACGCGCAGAGCATCGTCGTGGCGAGCGTGGCCACCGGCGGACACAAGGACAGCCCGGACGTGGGCACGGTGTTGCGCGCGGTTTTCTGGCACAGCCTGGCGCTGGCCTTTGTCATGGGCGTGCTCGTTATGTTGCAGGTCCACGTTTTGAAATGGATGATTCCCGCGACGCCTTAAACAGATTTTATGAACACACCACTGCATCACATCATCCAGCCCGGCATCGTTCGCTTCATGGCGTTTCCCACCACGATCAAGAGCGAAGGGCCGGTTCTCGAAACCATCCGCCAGATTCTAGCCGATGAAACCACGCGCTGATCGCACATACTCAAACTCAATACCTCCATGCCAAAATTTGCCGCCAATCTAACGATGCTGTTCACCGAGGTTCCTTTCCTCGATCGCTTCGCGCTCGCGCGCCGGGCGGGCTTCGAGCACGTTGAATATCTATTCCCGTATCCATACGAACCGGCCGAGTTAAAGCGCCGGCTCGACGCCAGCGGCCTGCGCCAGGTGTTGTTCAACCTGCCCGCCGGCGACTGGGCCGCCGGTGATCGGGGTATCGGTGCTTCGCCTGGTCGCGAGGCGGAGTTCTGTGCCGGGGTTGCCAAGGCCATCGAATACGCCCGGATTCTCGGGGTGACCCGCTTGAACTGCCTCGCCGGCAAACGCGTGCCGGGTCGCAGCGACGAGGAACACTGGCAAACGCTAACGCGGAACGCGCGGTTCGCTGTCACGGAGATGGCGAAGGAGGGGCTTGAACTGCTCGTCGAACCGATCAACCACTTCGACATCCCCGGTTTTTTTCTCAACCGCACCGACCAGGCGCTCCGGCTGCTCGACGAGATTGGCCAGTCCAACGCGCGGGTTCAATATGATGTCTATCATGCCCAGCGCGAGGAAGGCGAACTCACCGCCACCGTCCGCAAACATATTGGGCGCATCGGCCACATCCAGATCGCCGACAACCCGGGCCGGCATCAACCCGGCTCGGGCGAGATCAACTTCCCCTTCCTCTTTCGTCAACTCGACGACTGCGGCTACGCGGGCTATGTGGGCCTTGAGTATATCCCCACACCGGACACCGTCAGTTCGTTCGGCTGGCTGCGGGACCACGGCTTCAAACTTTGAATCGTCTTTTCGCTTTCGACTTTCACCATAAACAAACCAATAACCTTAACATAATACACATGAAAATTGGATTCATCGGTCTCGGCATCATGGGCAAGCCCATGAGCAAAAACCTGCTCAAGGCAGGACACGAGCTTCTCGTTTGCGACGTCAACCGCGCGGCGGTGGAAGAGTTGATCGCAGCGGGCGCCAAGTCGGCCGCAACGCCGCGTGAAATCGCTCAACAGGTCGAACTCGTCATCACCATGCTGCCCAATTCCCCCGAGGTGAAGCAGGTCGTGCTCGGCCACAATGGTTTGATTGAGGGCGCCCGGCCCGGCGCCATTATTGCCGATATGAGCTCGATCGCGCCGCTCGCCAGCCGCGAAGTCGCCGCCAAACTGGCGGAGAAGGGCGTCGAAATGCTCGATGCCCCCGTCAGCGGCGGTCAGCCCAAGGCAATTGATGGCACGCTCTCGGTGATGGTCGGAGGCAAACAGGAGATTTTCGACCGGTGTCTGCCGGTGTTCAAAGCGATGGCCGCCTCGGTGGTGCGCGTCGGGGAAATCGGCGCGGGCAACGTTGCCAAACTGGCCAACCAAGTCGTCGTCGCCCTGAATATCGCCGCCGTATCCGAGGCGCTGGTCCTCGCAGCCAAGGCCGGTGTCGAGCCGGAGCTGGTGTATCAGGCCATCCGCGGCGGGCTTGCCGGCAGCACGGTGATGGACGCCAAGGCACCGCTCATGCTCGACCGGAAGTTCAACCCAGGTTTCCGAATCAACTTGCATATCAAGGATCTTGCCAATGCGATGGAAACTGGACATCAGTTCGGCGCCCCATTGCCGCTCACCGCCGCGGTGATGGAAATCATGCAGGTCCTCAAGATAGACGACATGGGCGACGCCGATCACGGCGCGCTGGTGCGCTACTTCGAGAAACAGGCAAAGATCGAACTCAAGCGCGGCCCGGCGAGGACATGACAGCCATGCCGTTCGGACTCATCGGATTCGGGCGCATCGGCAAGGCGATGGCGAAGCGGGCGCGGGCGTTTGACCTGCGGCTGAACGTCGTTAATCAACAACCAAACCATTAGGAACATTATGAAAAAAATCCTCCTGTCCTTCTGCGGGCTCGCGTTGCTTGCGGGCTGCGCCACGACCAGTCCGAGACTGAACCAACTGACGTCTGCTGAAAAGCAGGCGGGCTGGGTGCTGTTGTTTGACGGCGCGAGCCTGGCCGGTTGGACGCCGCGCGAAGCAGCCCTCTGGGAGGTGGTGGACGGCGCGATTGCGTATCGGCCGGGCACCGGCCCGGGACATCTCTGCACGACGAAAAGCTACGGCGACTTTGAGTTGCAGGTGGATTTCTGGGTGGACAACGTGGCGAACAGCGGTGTGTTTCTGCGTTGCCCGGCCAGCGGTCACATCGCGGCGACCAACTCGTATGAAGTCAACATCTATGATCCGCACTTGAAATGGCCGACCGGCAGTATCGTTGAGATCGCATTGCGCCAGGGCGGGATTCACTCCGTCGGACACTGGAACCATTATGACCTCGTTGCACAGGGGGATCATCTGGTCGTGCGATTCGACGACCGCGTGGTGGTGGACATCCACGATGCGAAATACCGGAGCGGATCGATTGGACTCCAACAGTTCACCGGCCAGGGGATGATCAAGTTTCGCAACATAAAATTGAAACCCCTACCGCAATGACATGACCCTTTCCCAACTGCCCGTTCCAGCATGATTCACAGCCTGCCCGGACGGAACTTCCAGTTGTCTCAAGGTTTGGCGACGGGCGGCGCAGTAAATTTGAACGACGGTAAATGTTAATAAGTTGTCAGCTTGAAATAATTCACAAAAAACATGAACACAAAAATCAGCAATTCACTCATGGCTCCTTACGGTTCTTCCATCACCCTCGAGCAGGCAAAGAAAATTGCCGCCGCCGCCCAGGCCGAGGCACGCAAAAATGACTGGTGCATGGTCGTCGCCGTGATGGATCCGGGCGGCCACCTGGTGCTTCTGGAGCGGATGGACAACGCGCAATTCGGCAGCGTGCAGGTGGCGCAGGACAAGGCGCGTTCCGCCGTGGCCTTCCGCCGTCCCACGAAAGCCTTTCAGGACATGGTCGCGGCGGGCGGCGATGGCGTGCGGATGCTGGCCATGTCGGGCGCGGTTCCGATTGATGGCGGACTGCCGATCATCGTGGAGGGTGCCATCATTGGCGGCATCGGGATGTCGGGGGGCACCAGCGCGCAGGATGGACAAGTGGCGCAGGCGGGCGTGGCGGCTTTGACCGCGCCGTAAACCGTCGGGAGATGTCACGGGCTGACAATCCGTCGGCCCGCGCAGGCTGCCATGTTCTGCGGATTGCAAATCGGCCATACGGCAGGTTGCAAAACTGCGCTACGCGGCATCCGTCAAGCGGCACCGGCTTTGGAATCTGCGGGCCGGGTTATTTTTTAAAGTTTGCGTTTGAGGGCCAGCAGATGGCCGACCTGTTCGGCGCAACGTTCCAACATGCCGGGACCGCGCCGGGGCAGTTCCGCCTCGGCCACGGATTCTTCCAACGCCGAAAAGAACGCGGCGATACCAGCCGACCGAACCTTGCCGGCGTCTGATCCGAGCGAACCGCAGATGGCAATGACGGGGATGCCCAGCTTCCGGGCGATCCGCGCGACGCCGGCCGGTGCCTTGCCAAAAGCGGTCTGCCCATCCAGCCGGCCTTCGCCGGTGATGACGAGATCGCAGCCGGCCAGCTTGCGTTCGAGGCCGATGGCGTGTGTCACCACATCCACGCCCGGGCGGATGCGCGCATCGAGGAAGGCAACGAGGCCCGCGCCAAGGCCACCCGCCGCTCCAGCACCCGGGAGTTGCGCGACGTTTACGCCCAAATCTTTTTGGATGACTCCCGCCAGCCGTTTCAGTCCAGCCTCTAGTTGTTTTACCATTGCTGGGGTCGCGCCTTTTTGCGGGCCGTAAACCCGGGCGGCTCCGCGCGGGCCGCACAGCGGATTGTCCACGTCACACGCCACGGAGATGGTGGTGTGTTTTAAGCGTGGATCCAGCCCGGCCACGTCAATGCGCGCCAGCCCAATCAAAGCGCCGCCTTGATCCGGCAGTTCCCGGTTGTGGGCATCAAAGAATTTGACGCCGAGGGCGCGGGCCAAACCCATGCCGCCGTCGTTGGTGGCACTGCCGCCAATGCCAATGACGATTTCTTGCACGCGGCGGTCCAACGCGGCGCGAATCAGTTCACCCGTGCCGCGCGAAGTGGTGCGCAGCGGATTGCGTTCGTCGGGTGTGAGCAGGGTCAGGCCGCTGGCCAGCGCCATTTCGATCACGGCCGTCATGCCATCGCCGGTGAGGCCGAAGGTGGACGGAATTCTCCGATCCAGCGGATCGGCGACCCGGCATTTCACAGTCCGTCCGCCGGTCGCTTCCACGATGGCGAGCAATGTGCCGTCGCCGCCGTCGGCCATGGGAATCTTTACGATGGAAAGGCCGGGCAACGCTTTGCGCAGACCGCGTTCAATGCGCACCGCTGCTGCGGAGGCGATGAGACTGCCTTTGAAGGCATTGGGTGCGATGGCTATTTTCACAAGTTCATCACGGGACGGGATTGAGGTTATGTTTTTGTTTATTCTTTGTCCATCCGCTGTTGCGGAAGAACGCCATCAAGAATTCACCCCTTCGGCCACTTGCAACGCGGACGCGAAAAACAAAACAAAAACACCGAAAAATTCATGGACGCAGTGGTGCCCGACGTGAGGAGGCTCCAGATTAATCATAATCACGCCGAGAAATCCGCCGCACTGCCCGGCGGATTCATGGCGGCTGCGGAGTGCAGAATTGCATTCTGCCGTATCGCAGGTTTGCAACCTGTCTGAAGCCTCGCGATAGACGCCGTCGCGAATAATGACTGTGTCTCCCGGCCCGGCCTTTGCGGCCGCCTTGGCAACGGTCTTCTACGGTCGATCCCTGCTGCCGTCACCGTCGTCGCTGGCCTGGGGGTTGCGTTGCGCCACTTCATAGGTTTTCGCACAGAGGGAAAGGGTGACGGTGAAGATCATCCATGCGAGCGGCATTAATAATTTCCGGTGCATGAAAGAAGTTAAACAGAGCCGGGATGAAAATACAACACCACCGGGTTGTCTTGACGATGTTTTCTTTACGGCAAAAGGGACTTGGTGTTGATCACTCAAAGCCCGCCAACCGTTGTCCCAGCCTGCCGTTTTACCAGTGGGTGAAGTGCCTCCCGCCCGCTTCTCCCCAGACCTCAGACTTTGCCTCCAAGACGGGTGACCTCTTCAGTGCGCCGGCTAATCACTTCGTATCCGATACGCTGATGTTTCCGAGTGTCAACCACTCCGGCAAATCCTGATCCTGGGTTTCGTTGGCAAAGCGCAAGGCTTTGCCATTCGGGAGTGGATTCGGCACGCGCAAGAGCACGCGATAGCTGCCGCCCGGCACGCCGGCGAGATTCAGCGCGTCGCGCCAAACGCGCGCGGGTTCGCCCGGCAGCAGACCGGTCAATTTGCCGGCGCCGGCAAAGGTTTTCACCAGTTTGCCTTCCGGATTGAGCAAACCATATTCAACCGGCCAATCGTAATAGAAGGGGGCGATACCGCGATTCGTCCAAGTCACGGAGACGTCAAGCTGGCGATCCGGGCGAAAATCGAACGTGGCCGTCTGCACTTGAAATTCATAACCCATCCGCCGCACGTCCGCCTCGGCCCGCTGACGGCGCCCGGCCGGCTGATTATTGCGGAACATGCCGCTGTCCATCAGCCACGTCACATGGGTGGCCTCCCACACACTGAAGAAAATCTTGAATCTTGGGATCGTCTGGGATGGCATCGAACACTTTCCCCCAGGCTTCGGGACGGATTTCGCCGCCGATGGGCTCCCGCTGCCATTTGGTCAGCGCGTCCGGGCCGGCCTGCTGCAACAGCGCCAGATAATACCAGGCATCGGCCTTGCGGTTCGTCGCCAAAGTCGCCCAGGCAAAGGAGTCGTCGTGATAGCCAAATGGGCGTAGGGCATTCGCGGCGTGCGCGGCATCGGCAGCGCCCGCCGGGTAACGCAACAGCACGGACGTCCGGTGAAACGCGGCCTCGTAGGCGTCCATGATCTCCGTTTGCACGGCAGCGCTGGCAAACAGGTCGCTGCGTGGGTAGTCGTGCCATTCACCCCAACTGCCAAGCAGTCCGGCCGTGATAAACCCAATGCGCGGGTCGCCATCGTAACGACGGCCCAGCGCGCGGATGAAGGCTTGGAGCGTGCGCCGCAAATTGGGGTCGGCGTAATCCGGCGTCGTGATTTCGCGGGAATGCCCGGTCCCGCTGTTGGAATTCCGATACGAATACACCTTGAGTCCGCCTTGGATCAAGAACGCCGGGATCGAATTGGTCCGGCCCGGATATTCCAGATACACCCGAAATACCATTTGATGCCCGCGCGCGGCGACCTCGTTGAGCAGCTTCTCCAACGGCTGCCAGTCATACGCCTCCGGCCCGGTAACCAGGGCGGACAATGGCAGGTAACTGAATTCCAGACTGTGCGGAAAGCGCTCCCGGACATCGCCCGCGTAAGGCACCAACCCCTTGAGCGGGTTGTCCAAGGGTGCGGGGGCGTAGGCGAGGTCGTAATGCACCGGTGCCGCGATGGCCGCCACGCAGCCAGCGGCGGCCATCAAGAAAGCAAAAACCATCACCGTCAGACGACGTATGGCCGGGTTGCTGATCTTTAACATGATGCCGGTAAACGTGACACTCCAGATACGCCAGGTCAATCGCGTGTTTCAGGCGCAGCTCGTCGGCGGCATCGGCTTCTCTTCAAGTCGGAACGCCCCATCGGCAGTCTGCCCGGGCAATTTTATTCATGTGCTGGATTTAAGGAGCGGGGCGGAAAGTTCTGCGCCGTCCGGCAGGCTGGCGCGAAAATCACATTAATAATATGGAAAAAGTCTTTGACGGGTTGATGCCGCGTCTTAGGGAAGCGCTGATTTAATCGGAGTTAGTAATTTTGCCTGAACTTCAATATTATTGATATGGACATATTGAATGTGCACGCCATCACAATTCAAAGGCTGGACGGCCCAGTGACTGGAACCCTTGACCTCAAGCATTGATTGGGGATTATCCCCCTCGATGCGGACATTCGTGCACTTGATAAACCGTATCTCGTTGATGGATTTTAAACGGCCAGCCGTATCGAATCCTTTGCCAAAATTCAGGGGCGGGGCTTTGCCGTTCCCGTCAATGGTTCCGCTGCCGGTTATGGCGACATCGTGCGCGTCCTTGGCGTAAATAAAGACCCTCTCTGGATAAAAATCCGGACGGGTGAGAAAAGACTGGTATCCGGGTGAAATGGGGGAATATGTTGTGTAATTTGTAGTCCCCTTGATTGTGGTGCCTTTGTCTATCCGCAGAGTCACACCGCTTTTTATCTCGATGGTTCCGCTCAGAAAGGTTCCTGCCGGGACCAGCACTGTGCCAAGTTGGTTCGCATTGGCCGTATTGATTGCAGCCTGGATGAAATCTGTGTTTTCGGTAGTCCCATCCCCTTTCGCGCCGAAATCCACAATGTTGTAAACGGCGCACTGTGCCGGTATGGCGGCAATAAGACCGGCAACGCAAAGAACCGACCGGAATGAACGATTCATTCGCGACCCCCTATTCGGATGGCTGTATGCCCGGGTCGGTCATGGTTGGTCTTCTTAGTCCAATTTTCGTTCTGCATGAATTCATTGTTTAACAACTGCGTGTCTGCCTGTTCTTCTGTCACTTGGGCAAGTTGCGAGAGATGTATTCGATAAAGTCAAGACGAGCTCCCTCGGAACAACCAGTCAAACCGATAATCTTTATTTCATCACCCGTTTTTATAATGATCTGCGGAATGGTCTTTCGCTTCCAACACCCCACTGCTTCAGTCAATCGCCAAGTCGCTTTTTCAGCGCCCCCGACCGACAGGGTTAGGGATCCTTGCCCCGCAGGCTCACCGGCATAAGAGACGATAAGGTCGTAGAGGCCCGAGGGTTGGGTGAACTTCGCGGTGGCCGTGCCAGCTCCGGTGGTCTTGATGCAGGACTCGTCGAGATAGATATCGGAGACATAACCCGAAAGGGTCATGCTCTCGGCTTCGATTCCGATGATGGAAGCAACCCCCTTGACCCCTGCCGCGCTCAGGCCATCTCGAACCGCGCGCAGCATCGAATACGTCGCTCCGTCGTAATGCTTGCAAGCGATTCCCTCGGCCCCGCACTCGATGGCAACTTGAATTCCCTTGCGAATAAGCGCCGGGGTTGCTTTGGGCCGGACGGCGACCCCTGAGATCAGGGGAATTCCCGCAGCCAGGAGAGACCGGTCGTCTGCAATCCAGGATTTTCTATGCGAGAAGGTCTCGTCTGGATTGCCATTTTGTTCGGTGTGATCCTGAATGACGCAAGAATTGATCGCCCCGTTCAAATCTTCGAGATGCAAGCCCACCTGGGTATCCGCCTTGACGCTGGAACCAAAAGGCAACGTGTCATTGATTCGGAAATCCAGACCGGGCTTTTCCTGATGGACGCGTTGCGCAATAAGCCGATAAATTTTGGCCACCGACTTCCTTCTGAAAGCTAGCCATTGGTCCAACTGCGGCTGTGCTTGCGGATTGGCTTTCAGCACCGGTATCGCCGCGGCCAGATCGAACCCGACCGCCTGCGCTTCACGTTGGCAAGACTGGCAGAAGCAAGTTCCCCCTTTGGGACTGTCATTTAAAAACAGCCACATGCAGGTCTGAATAAAATCGACCTTGTAATTCTTTGCCACATCGCCAAAAAGCGCCTCTAAATATTCTCGGACATCTGGGTTATTGGGACAAAGTCGTCCCTTAAGAACATTATTAATGTCCCGTTGCTGGAACTCCGGGTTTTCTTTAAGAACCGAGGAGGGAATTGGGGTGTGCGAGATTTCCGCCCCCGCCTTCAGCCCCCGAGCATGCACCGCCTCGATCAGCACTTTTAGATAGTCTGTGGTGCGAAGCCATTCGTAATTGGAGAGGGCAGGTTTGATCTGGCCGTAAAGATCCAATTGCGGGTGAAAATAGATGCAGGAGTCTTCAGCCAGCCAGTCAGTTCGGGCGGGGTTATGCGGGAATTGCCTGCTGGTAAACGGCCGGTGTTCATGATGCATCAGCGCGACCAGATACACGGCATTGATTCCAGCCAAGCTGACCATGTTGTCCAAAACGGTATCAATGCCCTCATCATGTAGCTCCCAAGCATAGGTGCTACCATCGACTTCAAAAGGTCGGGAGTGAACTTCGCCCATCTCATGTCGGGGATTCGCCGATTGACTCCAAACAGACCCAGGTATCGCCAGTGCCCCAGCCGCCAGACCTGCGGTTCGCAAGAAGGAACGCCGATTGATTTCAAGATTTTGTTTTTGGATGAACATTCGGTTGGTGGACAGTGCCGGACGCTTTACACAATTTCAAATCAAATCGACAGAATTCCCGACCCGGCTCCGAATTCACTCGACATAGGCATTGGCATTATGGCGATGTCGCCTGGCAGACCAGCGGGCTTTGGCATATGGTCAGGCTTTAAATTCACGCGCGGCGCGTCCTGCTGCCGAGAGATTGGCCAATTCCATTTCAGAATATTTGCGGGAAAGAATCAGGCCATCGGCGCCGCCCGCCAAAGCCGCCGTCACGGCCGCATAAGTATCCTCGGGCGATGCCTTCCGACCAGCCGGAATACCGATGTCAATACCGGGATACACTTTTGTTTTTCCGGAAACGCCATCGACCGCCCGCCGTGTCTCACGTTTTACATAGTCCGGCGACAAGCCGGCGGCGGGCAATTGATCCAAAGCTGCTTCGTGTTCGTAATTGAGAAGGTGATTGTTGAAGCGCAGCATCTCTTCGTTGGGCACATCGTGAAACACCGTTTTGTGGATATTTTTAATGAACGTGGCATACCGTTCGCCCCCGCAATTATTATAGACCACCGGCTTTAAAAAATCAGCCATATCCGCCAGTTCGGCGTAGCCTCGGGCCGCCCGGAAGATCGGATTAAACGAATTGACATGCTCAATGTGAAAACCAACCTGCAAGTCCGGACGAATGTTCTTCACCGCCTCCCGCACACTTTTCAAAATCTCATATTTGCTGGTGTCGAATAACTTGTTCCAAAGGATGATCTCGGGATAGTCCGTCAGCAACCGCCAGAACTCGACGAAGTAACCATCGGTCGGCCGGTGGCCGGCTAAGGATGCCTTCACATACTGGTCAGACCGGCGATACCCCTCACGTGCACGATCAAATGAAATCCCCAATTGCCGGGCGGCGTTTTGGTGGAAATCGCAAAAGCAGGTCACATAGTCGGAGGCGATGCCCGACAGATGGCTTGCCCCCAGGGCGTTGAGCAGCGGGCCGTTGCGTTCATTAAAGAGGATAAAGCCGTCAACATCATACGATTTGCAATAATCGCTGGCGAGCGACACCCAAAATTGTTGCACATTGGGATTCAGCAAACAAAGACTGCCGGCTTTCCGGCCATACAAATCAACCTCCGCGCACTGACTGACGCCGGGTGTGGATAAATGCCAGCCGTTATCTATGGCACCGCAAAAAACTTTCATCCCGCGCTTCCGTGTCTTTGGCAAAATTTCCTGGAGGATATCCAGGTTGCCTGTCCCGCCTGGATTCGTAATCCGCACGGCGAGTTGATTGGGTTGTCCCGGTTTCAACGCAGCCGTGGCATCAGCCGTGAACGGAATTTCCGTGATGAGATTGTAGCCTACCAATTTTCCATTGACATAAACTTCCGCTCGAAGCCGCGCGCCTGGAAAAGAAAAAATGAGCTTCTCGCCCGGTTTCAACGCCGGCGGCGTGAAATTTCGATACCACCACGAAACCCCCAGATAAGGGCTATGGAGGCTGACCACGTTCTGTAGCTCTGGTGAATTGGCGACCGGTAGCGGACTTTTGCCCCAATAATCTTCCTCGACGGTGCCAGGCAATGTCACGGGAATCCCTGTCAGTTTATTCAAAATGTCCCATCCTCCGGTCGGTGGATTTACCGGCAACTTGGCCAATTCCACCTCATCCGGCAAATAAAGGGTGTCATTTTTCCACTCCGCCCTTTCGTCAAGCCAGAGATGCCAAGAGTCATCAAGAATAATGGAATCTGTGGAGCCGGTTCCATTAGGTAAAATATCCCTTCCTGTCGCCAGAAAAGCAATGTTGCAAAACAAATAAAGGACTTTTCGCATTTTAAGTTGAACCATAAACTATGTGGACATCTGATGTCCACGAACCATTCATGGTGTTTCTTTGCAAACCTAACATTAGTCGGCGCGACGCACGACGAAATAAGGCACATTCGCCAGGTCGGCGGCCAAAGCCGGAAACAACGTGGCCTCCGCCGGGCCGGTCGCAATTTCAAAATAATACTGCAAGGCGAAACGCCGGGCGGTGTAAGCGGCGGGAATTTCGCCTTGAAACGAAGTGCCTTTGCGCTCGAGTTCGACCGATTGCCAGCGCTCGGCCTGATTGACGTGGCGGTAATGCAACTTAACGCCATGCAATGCCGTCGCGCCGCAGTCCAAGGTAATGGCCAACGGCTGGCCGGAGTGAAATTTATCCTTCGGGACATGCTGCACGGCAGGTGCCGGGCGCGCCGGTTTTGTGGTGGCAATTTTCAATGCGCGTTGAACCGCTGCCGAATCAATCTTGTTTGCCGGAGCGACGGGCGCGGCAAGTCGTTCGCGCAAATCGGCAATGTCGGCGTCAAAGGCTGGAATGCGATCCAGCCAATGGCCGCGCAGTGTTCGCCCGCTGCCGTAAGTGATGTCGGAAAGATAAACACCCTTGGCGCGTTCCGCCATCGTCGCCCAGGCATCGCGACCTTCAGAGTAGCTGGCAATGGCCGCTTCTCCGGCAGCATGGTTCCCGGTGAGCGTGAAAAGACGCCAGAGGACGGCGCTCCGAAGTTTGCCCGCGAAGAACAGCGCGAGGCCACGTTGAATCAACACGTCTTCTTCGACACGGCGAAAACCCGCTGCGGATGCGGACGCGCCGAGCTGCTTGCGGGCGGCGGCGATATTTTTTGCGGCGGCAGAAGCAATGTCGGTCAGCCATTGCGCCACTTCGAGCGGTGAATATTTGCCATTCACTGTCCCCGCAACAAGCGCATCGGCACATTCGTCGGGCGACTGAAAAAGCTGCGGATCAAACGAACTGACATTGCCGAATAGTTTGGGTGAACGAGTGTCGCCATACGGCTCGGGAAGCGTTGTGCTTGCCATCGGCATGTTCGTGTATAAATCCGGCAGGTAAACCGAACAATCGGCTGATGGTCCATGCGCCAGCGTGAAAAGCGTCAGCACGCGGCTGGCCGGCGCGAGGGCGTTTTCCACTGAGTCTGCGGCCGAACCAAAATCCCGGCGCAGGGCCCGACGCCAGATTTCCGGGTTGGCGTCGGGGTTGTAACCGAGCCGTCCCCAAAGGCGGTAGGTGTAGAGATATTTTTCAAAGTCATATCGTGGATTGAGCGACGCGTCGGCATAAGCACAACGACCGCCCGCCTGGCCGCTGCCCCGCCGGCCTTTGAAAAAAAGCGGCTCGCTCAATTCAATTCCCGCCGCGCCACAGAAGGCGGCATTGCGGCCATAACCGGCGAAGGTTGCCGGATCGCCGCTAAGCAAAAAGCGCTGGGTGCCCGGCCAGATCCGAAACACCACGTCCCAGGTGCGGTTCTCGGCCAGCGTGTCGGCATAGCCATAGCGGGTGAAATTCCGGTTGCCGATCAAAACGCCCGTGCCGGTGTCGGTGAGCGAACCTTCGGGCACCATTTCCCCTGCACGGATTGACGACTGATGATACGGCAGGCTGAGATGTTCACCGCAATATTTCGGCGTGATGACGGTGGGCTGGCCGGTGGCGAGGGCAAACTGCAATGTTTCCGGCGTCATGTTTTTTGCGTGCAGGTCAATTTCCACGCGGCGACCGCATTGCGCGATGGCGCTAAACTGGGTCTGCCAGAAATTTCCCTGACCACGCGGGATCCCGCTTTCTTCATGGACGCGGAAAGTGATGCCGCTGATCGTCGGAACTTCCTTGAGCAACAACGCCAGCGCCTCGCGACAATAGGGCGGATGGGTGTCGTCGGTCAGCCCCTCAATCGTGTAAGTGGCTTTGGGGCTTTTTTTCCATTGGTAAGCCAGCGTCCAGATGCCGAGTTGAAAACGCAGCCCACGCCGGGCGCATTCCTCGCCGATGAATTTCAGCGTGGCCAGATTGCGGGCGCGTTCCTCGTCGGAAACATTTTTGGTACGGACATCGAAACCGGGAACAACCACAAAAAACGGATACGGAAACAGCAGATACCCGTCGGTAATGCCGTTGGCGCTGTTATAGGCCATGCCCGTCGTCAGGCTGAAGCGGTTCAATCGCGAGGTGACCAGCATCGTAAGGTAGCTGCGCCAAAAATCGCGGTCGTAGAACCAGACCTTGTCCTCCACGTCAGAGTTAAAGCCACGCATCACGCTGCGCGTGCGGCTGGCGGGACGTTCGATGACCGGCTCGGCAAACTCCAGCGCCGCACGCCCGGTCGCAAGGCAGGATACGCGATCCGCCAGCTCGGTCAATGCGTAAACGAGTCCCGGCGCATCCGTGCCGGCGGCGAGCAAAACCGTCCGGCCATCTGTTTTGCCTTGCGCGAGGCAAAGCGACTCGGCTTCGGTGGGCGCGGAAATTTTCTGCTGACGAATGATGGTTTGCGCCAGCGGCGAATTCATCCCCGCCACCACGACGCAAAATTCCCTGGCCGTCGCCTCCGCGACTTTGGCGATGATGCGCACGGTCGCCCCTTGACCTTCCAATGCAGTTTTCAATTCGCCCACCGCCCACGTCGGCGGAACCGCCGTGGCGAGGACATCGTCGGGCGGGACAACGAGTGCGATGCCGCCTTTTTCAATCAACGTTGCGGCCAGACTGTGACCCGCCGCAAGCGAACCCAGCGTCAAGCAAGCGGTTGTCTTTAGAAAATTGCGCCGGGAGAATTCGTGGGGATTGTGATTTGAAGTCATAGCAATTTTTATATATTGATCTATTGACGTTAAGTTACTTCCTAAAACCTGATTCAGTGCCGGATCGTTTGATTTTAGCCTCATTAATCGTGTTGGGTTTCCAATCGCGCGCTGTTTGCACATCGGCAACGACGCTCGTGGTTTCTTTCGGCAGGTCCACCAGCCCGGCGCGGTTGAAGAGCACGGGCTGCACGTATTGGCGGGTGTAGGCGGCGGTGTAATCCTTCCAATGTTGAAGCGCCGCTTCGAGGTGCTTCACCGCGGAGGCTTGTTGCGCGGCGTCGCCGGTTTTATCAAACAGCGCGAGGTCGCACGCGCCGCGAATTTTCTCCGCGTAATAAAGCCCGAGTTCGGACATGGCCTCAATGTCGCCGAGCGTCGCGGCGTATTCCTTGGCGTTGCTGGCAGGCTTGACGACGGCGCGTTGCAATTGCGGCAAGGTTTTCAGCGCATTGCTGGCGTTGGACTCCAGAATCGCGGCGATTTCAATTGGCGTGACACCGTTAAACTGTTTGCCTGCGAGATCTGCGAGATAACTGGCGCGCCACTCCATGATGTTGAGCACCCCGGCTCCGGGCATCGTGTCGCCTTCGATGAACTGGCGCACGGTGTAGAACCCGTTTTTACGCCGGCAGGCTTCGGGAAACCATTTCACGTCAATGTCACCCCAGAAAAACCGGGTGATGTAAGGAAAGGTCATCGAGGCGGCACCCCAGGCGGCGGTGAGCTTGGGCGCGTCCGCGCCGGGGAAACGCGCGGCGACCTGGCGGGTGAAGACATCGGACGGCAGGTCGGGATCATAGGCGAGGCGGCCCCATAAATCGAAGGACAGCCATTGCTTCTGCATCACCGTCTGGCGCGGACCGTCGGGATTCTTGGTAATAAAATCCAGCCCCCAGTGATAACCGTCGGGGCCCATGTTAAAGCCGATGATCTTGTCCGGGCCGGGAATCTCCTTGATGAAGTCGCGGGCAAAATCCACGTTCGCCCAGCGAAAACTGTGAATGTCGTCATTGCGCAACTCGAGCCAGGAACGAAGCTGCGGCGAAAGGAACGGCAACACCGTCTTGATGAAGGGCGGATTGGTTACCGAATACATGTGGGCGATGGCGTATTTGAAACTCATGTCGAGCGGACAGGGCAGTTCCTTGAATTCAGTTTGAATGCCACTCAGGCTCGTCTGATGGAAGCGATGAATCAGCCGGAATTTCCGGTCGGGCGTGTCTTTGAGACCGTCCCGGATGCCTTCGCCGTAGGTTTGCCAGAGCCATTCTTCCTTGGAAATACTCTTAAATTCCGCCGCCGGCATGTTCTCGCCGGCGGTGACGCCGATACCGGCAAGCGACGGATAGGTCTTGATCAGCTCGCGGACACTGTCGCGGAAATACTCGATCGAGCGCGGGTCGGTTTTGTTCAGGGTGAGGCCGTCCTTGCCGGCAGCCGGCTGGAGAAAAACATTCCAGGTGATCCAATACACGTCCACGCCGCGGTCTTTCGCCAATTGCATGACGTCGCGCCAGAACTGGATTTTCTCATCCACGGTCATTTTCTTCACGACGACGGGCTTGCCCGATTGATCGTCGGTGGACTGGACATCCGTGAGCGCGACATCGGGAAACTCCGGCACGTTCACAAGGCTGGGGAAGGGATTCAGATTCCACAAAAAGATGACATTGTAACGGTCGCGAGCCAGGTCGTCGAAGGTCTTGCGCCAGAAATCCATGCTCCACATTACCGGGACGTTGAGCCGGGCGGAATCCGGCCACTCTCCCACGTTATAGGTGGGCGTGCGCACGTCGAGCGGGATATTGAACTTGATGCCGCGCTGCGCGATGTGCGGCGTGTGGGTGGAGTTTTTCAACGAATCCAGTGCGCCGGTGTGAATCGCTTCTGCCACGTCCAGCCCGCCATACATCGCGCCCACCGCATCGCCGCCGGTCACGGTAAGTTTGTCCCCGACGCGTTCGAGGCGATAACCTTGTGGCACCAATGCCGTCGCATCCACGTTGAGCGAAACCACGAGCTTGGACACATCTTTCGCCGATGAGGATGCCACCCGGATTTCTTCGGCCGCGAAAACCAGCGGCGCGGAATTGGTGTCGAACGAAACCGTCACCGATGACGCGGTCGCGGAAACACAAAGGCACGCCAGCATTGGCATGATCAGCGAACGCAGCCGGTTGAACATGGAGTTTTTATTTTTAATCATATATTTTGTTTTTTTATTTCAGTTTTTCGACAACTTCCTTGAGCGCGGCTGTCTCGCCGATTCGCACGAGTTCAATTCCAGCATTCTTTCCCAAGTTCCGCGAATACTGCTTGTCCTTTGCGTTGTTCCAATGCTCATGCGTGCCGAGGCTCTTCAACGTCACGCCATCACCGTCCGTATAGGTCGCGCCGGACGGCGGATGGTTGGCCAGCGCGGCTTCGTGCAAATAGCCGTCTTGATTGCCGTTGAAACTCGGATTCGGCCGGCCATCCGGCTGCGTGGTAAGATCGGGTTCCGTGGAAATCAGATCCAGTCCGACCGAATCCAACGCCACGGGATCCTGCGACATCAGCAGGCTCGAAAACCAACGATTGCCCAGTGTGCTCCAACGCACAACTTTCGCGCCCTGGTTGGGCGCGGTGTAAAGTCCCTCGGCAAAATAGAGTAGCGTTTTGCCCCCGACATTTTTGTGCCCCAACAACGGGACGAGGCAGTGATAATTTCCGCGTTTGTAAGGCGCTGGATAATCCCAGAGCGCGAAGGCGTGGAGCTTGCTCGGACTGAACATTTTCTGGTCGGGGTCATAGACCGATCCGAAATGGTTCTTAAAACTCATTGTGATCCCAAACACCCGATGCGGCCGGACCACGGCATAGTCAATCAGATAGGTGGCGTCGGTGAAATCCCGCGGCAGAAAAAGCGCCAGATCCTTGCCGTCGGGCATTTGGAAATGCACGGCCGAATTCGTGTCGGGTTTCGCAGCGGAACGCCACGGTTCGGCGCCGCCGACCTTGTCCGCCACTTTCACATTTTGGAATTCAACTCCGGTGTTGGCCTTGATTTTGGAAACCAGCGGGTCTTTAATGAAGCGAGACGGATCGGTGAGGGTGATGCAATCACCCGGCACGCCCGCCACTTCAATTAATTGCCGCACCATCGCGTAAGCCACCTGCGGACTGGGATGCCCGGCGTCCACCCATACACCGGGTTTGTCGTCGGCGTTGAGGTTGCATTTGATTACAATTTTTTCGCCCTTCTGATAGCCGTGTCCGGCGCGTCCATGTGTCGCGTTGAAATTCTGGAAAAGTTTGTCCCACGCGGCGGCATCCGTCTTGGTGCCGGTGAGTGTTTGCAGAGATTTGGAAAACATCTCGTCCACCACCGTTTGATCCACATTCGCATCGTCCCACCAGTTGCCGGTTTTGCCGTCCCATTTGGCCGCGTTAAAATTCTGGTCCCAGACGACGCGACCAGGGAAAATGCCTTTGCCTTCACCAATAGGCTTGTTGGCTCCCTCTGGCGAGATGAAGACCTGCGGGTCGGTCGGAAAAGGACGTTTGGCCGGCGCGGCGGGCGCATTAGACGTTGCCTGACTTAGTCCGAGCGAGTAATAGCCGCCGGCGACGACGACGGCCACAAACGCGACGGCGGCCACGACTCCCGCGCGCCGCCGGATGAACCGCAGACCGGTCACGGTCAGCAGCATGGTTCCAAGCCAGGCGATGAAGCCGGCCCCGATGCCGGCGGCAACTTTCTGGCACGGATATTCGACGCGACGCGGCTCCGGCAGTGTGCGCAGCAAAAACCACCCGATGGCCAGCAAGCCCACGAGCGGAAACAGGATGCGCGCCACCCGCGTGTCGCGGCGGACGCCAACGACGCGACCGGACTTGGGGCAACGCTTGATTATTTGGTCAAGGAGGTAGTGGATGTGTGTTTTCATAAATCTAAAATCGTTTCCAATAACTTCGCTATTTGAGTTTTTCGACGGCTTCCTTGAGCGCGTCTCTCCCGCCGACGTTGCCGGGAAAAACGATATACGGCAGACCGGGAAATTTTGTTTCCGTGCCGAGTTCCCAAACTGGCACACCCGGCAAAATCTGGCCGAGAACCATCGCGCGCTTCACACCGAGACCACGAGTCGCGAGATCGCTCGCTGTGATGCCGCCCTTGGCGATGAGATAACGCGGACGCACTTTTAGCCGTTGCACCACTTCGACGAGCGCAGCGGAAATTTTCGCCCCAATTTCCAAACTGCCGGTCGCATCCGAGCCGGCAATAAGTTCACGACTTGTGGCAATCACCACGTCAGCACCCCGGCGACAGGCGAACTCGGCCTTGAAAACGACATCCGCAATGGCCTGCTCCCGATCGGTTTCATTCAAGAGCAAAGCGGCATTGAGTTTCCAAACCACAATTTGGGTGGCTTTTTCCAGAGCCTCCAGTTGGGCCGTCGTCTTGGAAACATGAGAGCCAACGATGATCAGGCCGCCCGGTCGCTTGGCGGCAATCAATTCATCTGCATTCCAGTTTATTGAATCAAAGTTTGGCTGCCAGAGCGGGCGTGCCGCGAGTCCCAAACGCGCCGCAACAAAACTCGCCGCGGTGCGAAAGAGAAATCTCCGGCCTTCCGCTTCCGCCGCCAGCAAGCCTTGCACAAACACTTCCAAATCGCGTGGGCACGCTGCGTTTACCACACAGATGTTTCCGAAGCCGGCTTGAAGCAACTTTTCGCACACCGCTTTCGCTCCACCGATGCGAAGATCATTGATCGAAATGGATGCGACGGACGCCGCCGAAATTTCGCCACCAAATTTTTCCGCGACCCACTCACGAAGATTTGACGAGCGATAGCCAAATGCCGCATCGCGGGCAAAAGGTGTTTCCGCTGCGGGAACAAGCGTATCGCCTTCCGCAACGTAGTGGACGTCGCCGACGGTGTAGCGTCCGCCCGCTTCAAAATAGGGAATCACGATTATTGCATCAAATCCGCCTAGCGCCTCGGTCAGCGCCTGCGGTTCGCCTGGAAAGTGTCCGCGCAATGTCGAATCGCCACGACTCACGATGGAAAAGTCCACGCCGATTTCAACGGCGGCAGCCTTGAGATTGTGCGCGATTTTCAGATTTAAGGCATACGCATCCTGGGTGGACAGGCTCCGCGAGTTGGTCAGGATGTAAAAACACGGCGTGTCGTTCGCCAACTCCGCGCGCAACGCCGCCACGTCCCACGTCGTCAGCACTGGCAAATCATAAACTGTTTGTGTCCCAGTCGGGTCGTCATCCAGCACCACGAGCTTGCGACGTGAGGCTGCCACTGCCGCGCGAATCTCCGGGAGCAAATCCTGCGGCCAAGGTGCAGGCAGCGAGGCGAACAACTCGGATTTGTTGACGCGCGAAATCATTTCATTTGCCGGTCAATTCCACTTGCACGCCGTGTGTGGTGGATTTGTCGAGGAACAAGGCGCGTTTGCCTTGCGTGCCCTGATGTGGCGCAGGTGCGGTGGGCACGGGCGAATCCTTCATCGCCGCGTCAATGTCGTCCACCTTGAGACAGAGGTGATGCAAGCCCGCCCCATTTTTTGCGAGCCACGCTTGCAGCGGATGATCCGGCGTGAGCGGCTGAACAAGCTGCAACTGCGTGTTGCCCAAATCAAGATGCGTGAGCCGAATGGTCGCACCGTTTACGTCTTCGCTATAGAGAACCTTGAAGCCAAATTGATCGCGCCAAAGTTTCAGCGCCGCTTCGGTGTCGGGAACGGCGATGGCGAGATGGTCAAGTCCTTGGTGTTTCATGATGGTTTCACTTCAATCGGCGAGCGCGTTTCAGCGGATTGATAAACCGCCTCCTGCACGGCCAGCGTTTTTAGGTATTCCTCACCGCTCGTCTCGAACGGCTTTCCGTCGAGCATCCGGTCAACGAAGTGACGCTGAATTGCATGACAGCAATCGCCCGCGAAACCAAGGCGCTCGTGCTTATAAAGAACCTCAACCTCATCGCCGCCGAGTTTTTTCAGGGTAATGCGGCCATCGAGGTGAAGGCGCAGACTACCGGCATTTCCTTCTACGAGAAATTCGCCAAACGTATAGCGTGCGTCGGGCAGCGGACAATTGGGTTCGTTAAACCGGTTCGCGTCCCATTGGCCGAGCGCGCCGTTTGCGAACTCGAACACGACCAGACCGCAATCCTCGCCCTTGATGATGGGATTCAGCCGGCGCAGCCACGCAGTGACGCGCGTCATTTCACCGGCGAGATAGCGGAATGTGTCAATGAAGTGAACCCCCGTTTCATAGACGAGCAGTTTCGGATAATCGCGAAAATATGGTTGCCGTGGAATGTAAGCGTGCTCACCCCACCCATCGCCCATACGCGAGCGGAACGTAAGCGAGTGCAGCTTGTCGCCGATTACACCTGCCTCGATCTGGCGTTTGATCTCACGATGCCACGGCTGGAAACGAAAGTTTTCATGCACCATGAAACGCACGTTTGCCGCCGCCGTGTTGGCCACAACCGTTTTCGCCTCCGCCAATGAAGTCGCCAGCGGCTTCTGGCAGATGATATGAATGCCGCGCTTCGCCGCCTCTGCGCAAATGACACTGTGCGAAGGTGGTGGCGTGATGATGTCCACAAAGTCGGGCTTCTCCACGTCGAACATCTCGCGGTAATCCGCGTAACACTTTTTCAGCCCGAACTTCGCCGTGATCTCGGCGGCCTTCAACGGATCGCGATTGCTGAACGCAACAATCTCCACTTCAGGAATCCGCGTCCACGCATCGTATTGGAAATGGCTGAAGTAGCCGGCACCAATGCAAACGCATTTGAATTTGCGTTTTGTCATACTGGGATTCTACTTGGTTTTCATTGCGGCTGGCCAGCGCAGTTCCTGTATGGCGGTCAACAAAGGGCCGCCGCCGCGATTGCCTACGCCGGACACGACATAAAGCGTGTCACCTATGAACGCTGCGCCCGTGCCGTGACAGCCTATATTCAGCGGCGGGAGTGTTTCCCATTGGCCGGTGGCGAGTGTCAACGCCTCGACTTCGTTGTGCGCGGCGGATTGCTTCATGCTTTCACCGCCGATGACAATGACCTTGCCGTCGCGAGCCACCACCATGCCGCCCGCGCGCGGCGTGGGCAGGTTGTTCGGCAACGTTGTCCAATGCCCGGCCGCAAGGTCAAATACGTCCACTTCCGGCACCAGCAGATCAAACACCTTGTTTTTTTCGCCGTAACTGGTGCGCCCATCGGCGGCAACAATTTTTCCATCCACCAGCACCGCGTTAAAATGATCGCGGGCGTGCGGCGCATCCGGCAATACCGTCCACGCGCCGGTTTTCAAATCCAGCTTGTCCATCCACGGCACGAAGCCGTTCCAATGGCCGTTGGTGATGCCACAAACCAGATACAATTTGTCGTCGCACAAAACCGCGCCCGCACCCCCACGCCGCCGGCCTTCAGGAATCTCCGCACCTTTCGTCCACGCATTTTTTTTTGGGTCAAACCACCAGAGATTCGCCACCGGTTTTTCTTTTGGATAACCGCCCGTCATCGCGCCGAACACGAGGATGCGTCCATCCACGGCGAGCGCCTGGAAGTGGTGCAACTCCATCGGCGTGGGCGCAAGTTTTTTCCAGGCGTTGGCCACTGGATCATATTCTTCAACCGGCTTGATGCCGCGTCCGCCGACCAGATAAAGTTTGCCGTTGAGCGCGGTCAATGCCGTCTCATCGCGCCCAGTGCAAGGCGGTTCGTTGGAAACCGTCTGCCACGCGCCAGATTGGGCACGGGTAGAAAATGAAGCGCAGATTATCAGCGCCAGACTGAACAGAGACTTGATGGTATTTTTCATGTGTTCAATGGATGGTGAATGGATTTGATTGCGATAATATTTTCCGCGTCGGATTGGAAATCAGCCAGCAAATAATCGCCGCGCCGCTCAATGCCGCTGCAGTGTAAAAGAAAGCCACATTGCCCCGCGCTGATTCCGGCAGATACGCAAAGGCCAATGCCGCTATGGCCGAGCCAAGATTACCTGCCATGTTCATCGTGCCGCTGACCGCGCCCGCGTGCCTGCCGCCGATGTCTATGCAGAACGACCACGACGGGCTTAACGTCATGTCTGCGCCGAAGATGGCGAGCGTCAGCCAAAAAATCGCACCCGCTGCCGTGGCCTGTTCCAAACTCATCACCATCCCAATCGCAGCCAGTACAAAACCGATGATTGCCGGCAATTTGCGCGACAACGCCGCGTGACCACGGCGATAAATCCAGTCCACCAGTCCGCCGGCGAAAATGTTGCCCGCCGCGCCGCCCAGCAGCGGAATCATCGCGTAAAATCCGGCGTCCACCGCGCCGAGATTGTATTTGGTCTTCACATACGGATAGAGCCAGGTAAGGCTGAAGAAGAACGTGAAGTTGCTGGCGAAATACTGGAGCATCATCAGCCACAGATTTCCCGATGCGAACATCGTCCCAACGCGAAGCGGTTCAGTGGGTGCGCCGGCAGATCCCGCGTCTTGACGATTCTTCAAAATGAAATCGAGTTCCGTTTTTGAAATGCCGCGTTTTTTCTCCGGCTCGTCCCGAAACCAAAACCACCAAAAAATCGCCCACGCAAAACCCACCACCATCAAAACCAAAAACGCCATGTGCCAGCCGAGTTCTTTGATAAGCCACGCCACGCCCGGCATCGCCAATGCCGCGCCGACGCGCGATCCGGAAAAGTTGATGCCTTTGACAAGGCCGCGCTCACTGACCGGAATCCAAGAATAGACGACGCGCGCCATGCCGGGAAACGCACCCGCCTCACTCGCGCCAAACAGAAACCGGATGACCATCATGCTCGCAAAGTTCCACGCCACCGCGCTCAACGCCGTGAACACCGACCACGCGATGACCACCGTCGTGAGCACCTTGCGTCCGCCGAGCCGATCCGCCATCGCGCCACCGGGCGTGGCGAACAAGGCGTAACCAAAGGCGAATGACGCGAGAATCCATGACCATTGCTCATTACTCAAGGCGAGATCATGCGTCACCGCATCCTTCGCGGTGGAGATGCAGGTGCGTGTGACGTAGAGTTGGAGCGACAGGAGAAACGTCCCGGTGATGAGCAGATAACGTTGCGGAATCATGCCAGCAAGCGCGCGAGTTGTTCGGCAGCTTCATCGCCCTCGACGGCAAAAGCGCGGCACGGACAGCCGTCGCCGTCCGCAATTTTTAGCGGCAGTGCTGCGAAAAAAACCTTTGGACCAGTAAGTTTATCCAGATTGCAAAGCCCTTCCACAATGGTCACACCGCCGCCAAGCAGGATTTTATGGATGCGCGTGACTTCGGGAAGATTGGTCACGTCAGCAATGGACGGCGGCTCGACGCCGAGCAATTTTACTTTGCTGGCCACGCACCAGTTCGCCAGCGCGTCGCTGATGCGCGGGAGGCCGTCGCGATAAATCACCGGATTATCTACCTGCTTGCTCCAATCGGTCCGGAGCAGAAGACTGTCGCCGGGCTGGAAGTTTTTCGCCACCTCACCGAGGCTGGCGATTTCGATCAATGCCTTCGGCGCGATGCCTGCGAGGTTCACAAGCCAGGCGCGGCCCATGCAGCGTTGGGGCGTGTGCTGGTCAATCGTCTCCGACCCGGCCTCGAAATGCACCTGCGCATCCATGTGTGTGCCGGCGTGGGAATAGAGTGAAAGCGTGCTGGCGTTCCACCCTTCCTTCGTCACGGTGAACTTGGGCGTGATCTCGACGCCGCGCATCCCCGGCTTGAGGGGCATGGTGAGGTCAATGATCCGGCTCATGGTTTGGTAACGAGGTTTTGAATTACGAGGTCGCCCATCGCGCTGGTTGAAATCGTGCCGCCCAAATCGCAGGTCCGATTGTCGGCATTGCTTAACACGGTCGCCACGGCGCACCGGATCATTTTCGCGCCGCGTTTCGTCTCCGGCTGTGCAAACCATTCGAGCATCAAGGCCACGGAAAGAATCGTGGCAATCGGGTTGGCAATCCCTTTGCCTGCGATGTCCGGCGCCGAGCCGTGCGAGGGCTGAAACACCGCATGCTTGTCGCCGAGATCGGCAGAAGGTGCCATGCCCATGCCGCCGACCAGTCCGGCGGCGAGATCGGAAAGAATGTCGCCAAACATGTTTTCCGTGACCAGCACATCAAAGCTATGCGGCTTTTGCACCAGGAACAGCGCGGCGGTGTCCACATAAACATGTTCGGTCTGCACGTCGGGAAATTCCTTCGCGACCTCGTCGAAGATGGAACGAAAAAATGCCATCGAAGGCAGCACATTGGCCTTGTCCACCAGTGTGCAGAGCTTGCGGCGCGACTGCGCGATGCGAAACGCGGCGCGGAAGATGCGTTCGCTGCCTTTGCGGGTGATGCACATCAAGTCGGCGACTTCGCCGATGATGGTGGATTTCGACAGGCGCGAGGAGAACAACCCCTCGGTGCTCTCGCGCACAATGACAAAATCTATTTCCCCGGCGCGGTATTTTTTCAACGGCGTATGCTGCTCGTGGTAAAGGCGGATGGGCCGCACGCCGTTGTAAAGATCAAGCCGCTCGCGTAGGTCAATCTGCGGCGTCATCTCTTTGCCGTCCGGCCAGCGCACGCTGGGCAGGCCCATCGCGCCGAGCAGCACGGCATCGGCCTTCTTACAGGCGAGGAAGGAAGCTTCCGGCAGCGGACTGCCGTTGCGTAGATATTCCGCCGCGCCCACGGGATGTTCGGCCAGCTTAAATTCCACGCCGGACAGGTGCGCCTCGACGGCTTGCAGCACGCGAACGCCTTCAGCCATGACTTCCATGCCCACGCCGTCGCCTGGAAGGACGGCGATGTTGTAGGCAACGGGCGGAGAATCAGTCGCTTTATCGGACGCAATATCTGCGGTCGATGATGTCTTCATAAATTTAATTCGGTGGTGATTCGCGGGTTTATTTCGCCTTCAAGTGCAATACGATCGGAGCATCACCCCAGCCGGCGGGTGGCGTCAAACTGGCGGTGCCATTGCCAAACGAGCCGGCGGATGTGGTTTTGCCCGTGCGCGGATTAAACCATTCGCCGGGGAGCGGTGCAGCGGCTCCAGCGATTTCCAGCGTGAATGGCGCGGGTATTTTTTGGCAGGCAACATATTCCTGCCCCGGATTCGCGAGGCACCAGCCGGCGCTGACGAGGTTGTCCGACGGCTGCAACAGCCAGTAATCGGTCGAGCGCCAGAAGTCGCTGAAATGTTTCATGAGCGCATAACCCGGCGGCACGTCTAGCGGATGAATCACATCCCACGCGGTGTAGGTGTAATAATAGCCGGTGTAGCCGCCGGCCATGGCGATTTCCCAGAGCGTGCCCAGGGTTTGCTCCGGCGATTGGGCCTCGTTATAGGTTTTGTCATTCACTCCGCCGGGGCCGCATTCATAATCCGATTCCACATTGGCGACCGGCCACGCACGGCGGTCGCGCTGACGCAGGATGGTTTCGTGAAACTTTCCGTGCTGCTGGTCGGCGCGGAAATCCGTCAGGTCATCATACGCCCCGCTGTCATTGGCCTTGTCGTCGTCATGCACGGTCACCAGATGATGATACGGATCGGTGGCGCGAATGTATCTCAACCAGTCCTGCTTGTAGGCGAGGTCTTTCTCGTTGTGCGCTTCCTTGGAAAAATCCCAGATGATGTTTGGATACGCAGCGTAACGGGCAATCAGCCAGCGGAAGAATAGTTTTTCCTCCACGCTGCCGTGCGCCGGCCATTTGACCGCCTTGTTATAGACTTTGATGAAAATGTGCGCTTGCATGCCTCGTTCATTCAACGCGGTCATCACCCGGTCGTAGTGTTGCCAATAGGCAATGTTCATCCGGCTTTGGTCAGGTTGTGCATTGTTCCCCGCCCACGGATAAAGCAGCGCCGGTCCGTAATCATCGGGAGCACTGTTGCCTTTACGCCAATTGGTGTCGTAAGCATAGGAGTTGAGGATGACGTAGTTGAAACCGTGGCGCGCAATGAGATCGAGCGACTTCTCCACGGTGGGCACGCCGGACTGATCCATGTCCAGCGCCCAGAGCCAGTCGTATTCGTAACCCTGCATGAAAAAATGTGTGCCGTCGGCAAAAATGAAATGGTGCGGATGCGCCGGGTCCACGCGCAGCACGCCGTGAATGTTGGGATTCGGATTTTTTACGCAGGTGAACATGGCCGTTTTGCCGTCGAGTTCCGGCAGTTCGGATTGGGTGACGAGCGACCATCGCCCTTCGGTGCTGGGCGAAACGCGGATTTTCCAGATGCCGTTGCCGTCAAAGAAGCCGGGCAGCGTGAACGTCTTGCCATCCGGTCCTGTCACGGTGGCGGAGATGTCCACCAGGAACGGATTTGCCGCCGATCCCTTGGCGGGGAAACTGAAGTCGTGCGGTTGCCAGCGGGGAACATCGATGGCGGACGCCGTCACCGTAAGCCCGACTCCGAGGATGCTGAACAGGGCGAACCGCAGAAATTGCGGGGCGCGTTTCTGAGTTGTGTGCTGGGCGGATGGATCCCGGTCGGACAGAGCAGTGATGGCGGCATTGCTACCCAATGGCTCAACCAAGTTGACCCCATGGGAACGAGAGCGGTTTGTAGACGTGAATTTCATTTTGATGTTGGAAATATGCGGGAACCGGGAAGGAACGTCCATGAGGTTTTCCGTTTTGTTATTGTGCATTTCCAGCATCGCCAAACCATCTGCCGTCGAACTTGCATCGGATCAAGCACAGGTTACGATATGCCGTCGGGCTGGCCGCTCGCGATCCTTCGGTGATGGCTTGCTTGTTCAGACTTTTCTTTGAATTCCTTGACAGGTTTCGTTTGCCGTGGCTTGCAAAATGACCGGCCTGAGCCGGTGGAAAAACGGGTGGTTTGGGAGCATTCGCACACCAAACCACCCATGACTTTCAGCGGCTTTAGCTGGACGCCTCGTGGCGACCAACATGCCGATCGCCTACTGCCGGATCGAGAAGAAACTCTGCCCCGCCGCGGGGTTGATCACGATGACGTTGGTAAAGTTCCCGTTCGTCGCATAGGTGTTGGTGGAAATTGTCGGCCAGATGCTGCGCGCCGCCGTCAGGTTGTTGGTCGAGATCACATAATAGATGCCGCCGGGCACGCCTCCCGATCCGATCATCGTCAGATTCCCGCCGACCACCGATACCGAGGAGATCATCGGCGGCGTAGTGATCACCGTGCTCGTGACCGCTATGGTGCCAGACGTGTTGAGCGCGCTGGTATCCCAGCTTAAGCCGTTGAGCAACGGTGGCAGGGAAGCTGGATTGATGGACCCGCTCAACGAACCGCTGAACAGCGTGAACGTATCCCCGGACGCCAGCGCCGGGCCGACGTTCGTGACCGTGAGCGTGCCGTTTAGCGCGATGGTGGTGGCGGTAAGCCGTCCGCTGTTGACCGCGTTGGTGCGGTTGATCTGGATGACCGTGGCGCTGCCGGTCTGCAAGGTCACGGCGGCGCTTACCGTCAGGATGCCCGGGGCCGGCGTGCCGGGAGCGAGGGTTCCGCCAGTCTGGATGGTTGTCGCGCCGCCAATTATGCCCTTGCCACCGAGCATGGCCCCGGAGGCGACGGTGACACTGCCACCCGCGAGCGCGCCGTTAACCAGCAACGCGCCTTGCGAGATGGTGGTGTTGCCGCTGTAGGTGTTCGTGCCGCTCAAGGTCTGGATGCCGGTGCCGGTTTTGGTCAGACTGCCGGGACCGCTGAGGACGCCGGAGTAGGTGTTGGTCTGGCCGTTGCCGCCGATGGTCAGGGCGACCGCTGTGCCGGAGGCGTTGGTCAAACCGAGACCAGGAGCCGTGCCACCTTTTAAACCGCCCAGCGTGGCGCTGGTCAGGTCGCCAAAGCTCAAGCTGCCGCTGTCGCCGGACGCCTGGTTGTAGCTACTGCCCTGCATCGAATTCACATTGCCTAATTGGAGCACGCCGCCGCCAATGATGCGCGTATCCCCGTTGTAGGTGTCGGCATTGGCCAGGATGAGTGTGTTGGTGCCGTCCTTGGTAATGGCCAGCGTGCCAGTTCCGGTGTTCTTAATGACGCCGTTCCAAGTGTAGATTTCGCCGCCATTCCCGACGCCGGGGAAGGTCGAGCTGCCTTGGTTGACGGTGAGGACGGCGTTGCTCGCCCCGCTGTTATCCAGCACGCCCGCGCCTTGCAGGATGCCGAAGGCTTCGGCGTGGCCGTTGGCATCAAAGGTGCCGTCAATCTGGAGCAGCTTGCCCGCGCCAGTGATGTGATCGCCCACATCACTGGCCAGCATGCACTTGCCGCCGGCATTGACATTGAGGACGTAGGTGCCGAGCGCCGTGTTATTGCCCAGGGCCGCTCCGCCACCCACGGTGTTCTTACCCAGCAGCAGCGTCGCGCCGCTTTTCACCAGCGCGTTGCAGTGGGCGTCGGCTCCCGCGCCGGTCAACTCGACTGCCCCTGAATTCACGTCAATGCAGAAGTCGGCAACGCCGGAAATGGTGTTGGTCACCAGGTAAGGCGCCGCCACGGAATCGGTCCGGTTGAAGATAAGCGAATCCGTTCCGCCGAAGTTGATCGAGTCGGCCCCGGTGTTGATCCTGACGCTGCCGCCCGCGCCCAAGGACCCGTTTTGCACGCCGTTACCCAACTGAAGCGTGCCGGAAGAAACCGTCGTCGGGCCGGTGTAACTGTTGCTGCTCGTCAGGATCACGGTGCCGCCACTACTGAGGTTCAGGCTGCCCGATCCTGCAATGCTGCCATTGCCGCCAATCGTATAGCTGCCGCCGGTGATATTGATTATGTAAGGCAGCACGACATCTGTGAGGTTGACGTTGGGCTGGGAATCGGCGCCGTCAAACGTGACCGAATCCTGGTCATAAAACTTGGTCTGGGTCGCGCCAGAATCCGGCGTCCAGTTGTTGGCGATGTGATTCCAAAGCGCCGAGCTGTTGCCCGTCCAGATGACGCTGCGCGTCACGGTCAGCACCCCTGAATTCACCGGCGTTAGGCCGCTCACAAAAGCCTGGAGGGTGGCCGTGCCGGAGAGGTTGCCCGTGAAGGCCGCGCTTTTGTTGTCGCCGGCGGGCACGAGATCGCCGCCCGCAATGCCGCCGGTGACGTTTTGCTCCGACCAGATGGCAACGCCGTTGCTCAAGAAATTGCCGCCTACATCCCGGTAGATGGCATAGCTCGTGACGGAAGATCCCGGCGTCAGGGTTTGTGCGGGGACAAGGGTGCCGCTCCCGTCCGGGACCGTCTCGACGCGCACCGTGGTGGCCGGGCCCGCAACTACGGTCAGGGTGCCCGAATTAATATAGTTCGTGGCCCCAGTTGGGGGCGTGGTCTTAATGTTGGCGGAACCGGCTAGATGCGCGGTGAACAAGGCGCTCTGGCCGTTGCCGACCGGCACAATGTCGCTGCCGGCAACCCCGCCCGTCGCATTCACCGGCGACCAGTAGGCCGGGGTGTTGGTGACGTAGTTCCCGTTCTCATCGCGTGCGATGGCATACATTGTGATGGACTGGCCCGCCGTGAGGGTTTGCAACGGGACGATCGTGCCGGTGCCATCCGCCTTGGTTTCCACCGAGCATTCCGGGATCGCCGGGCCGGCCGGCACCACATCCGCCCACGTCGTGCCGACCGTGAGTTGATCCACGCGCAGAATATCGTTGGCGTCCAACGACGCTTCCCGCCAGAAGAGATAGTTGACCGCGCCCTGCGTAAAGCCGCCCAACGAGGCATTGCCGCCGGGCAGGAGGGTCTCGCCATTAACCGGCGGGTTGGTCCACATGATCGCATTAGTGTAGGCCGAGCCGCTCCAAACCATTTTACAGACCAAATAATAATCCTGGTTGGTGGCGATGACGCTGTTGGTGATATACGCGCCGGCCGGCGGCCCGCCATTGCCAAACCGCATCATGAAGTCCTGCTTCGGGGTGACCCCGCCCCGCAGACCAAAATTCAGCACGCTGGTATCGGTAGAGGTATCGGACAGATACATCGTAAAGGTGTTGTTGCCGCCCGCCCACGTCGCGCTGGCGTTGCCCGGCACATAGCGCACGAGGTAGCCTACATAAAAAGTTTGCGCCAGCGGAACCGCCAACTGACGCCGGGCGGCGGGTTGACTGGAGCCCGAGCCCGTTAGTTGAATTTCCAACGCCCGGGTCGCCCCGTTGATGATATCGCCGCCTGGCACGGTAAAACTCATCGGGCTGCCAGTGGTGTCTATGACGGTCGCCCGGGGATTGCCGCCGCCATCTTGAGTCCAAGTGCCGGTCCAACCGACGCCACCGGCATCGCCCACGACCGTGACACCGGCGGCATAGGCTTCGAAGTCGTCGCTCGCAATGACCGAGGCGGAGGCGGCACCGGGCAGTGCCAAGGTAAACATGGTTAAAAGGACTGCGAAGCCGGCCACCCACACGGTCCGGGCGGCAGCTGCGATGATAGAACAGAAGGGCATGATGTTTTTCATAACAGTTTAATTGGGGATTGGTTAGTTTAGTTGGGGATTGGTATTTGGTCATGCTGAACGGTTGTTAATTGGCGCAGATATTCAACGGGTGGTGGCCCTTTGGGCGAGCCAGCCGGCGTCGGATTGGTTCGAGGCGGGAATGGGTGTGCCGCCCGGCGGATGGGCGTCCATAGTCAGCACCTGGTCGTGCCACTTATGCATTTCGGAATGGCCGTCCGCAAAAGACATGCCGGAGGCGCCGCTGTGATAAACGGCCGGCAGGTTGCCCACCTTCCACAGGCCGGGCAGCACCGGCGAGGAGCCGTCGGGACACAGAATAAAAAATCCGTCATTCATGATGACGCGGTTTTCCTCGATGAAGGTGATGATTTCGACTGGCCGATTGATATTTCCGAGTTTTTTGAACTGCTGATAGGTGCCGTCGGTGGCGTTCCACGAGGCAGTTCCGCCCGAGACATCGAAGCCGAGGTTGCCGTTCAAGGAATAGGAGCGAACGTTGGACGACGTGTCCCCCGTGCACTTGAACGTGGCGGGGTTGTTGCCCACCAAGGGGGCTAAGGTTCCCTGGAGCATCAACAAAGCATTGGTGGCTTCCACGGGATTGTTCATCTGGCCGGCCACCCAGTTTTCCGTCGGCCGGGTGGCGATGGGGCCGGAGCCGAAATTATTGGCGAGCTTGTCCGTGCTGTCTCCGGCATACATTATGTAGCCGATCATGAGCTGCTTGGTGTTGTTGAGGCAATAGATGGCCTTCGCCTTGGTCTTGGCCTTGGCCAGCGCCGGCAACAGCATCGCGGCCAGAATGGCAATGATCGCAATGACCACCAGCAGTTCAATCAGGGTGAAGGCGTTCCTGCTCCGTCGTGGAAAAAAACAAAATGACATAATAAGATAGAGTTGTGGATTGAGAATCGTTACGATAAGATTAAGCACCATTCTTCAAAACCGACCATGAGGTTTTGCTTTTTTCTTTTACGATTTTCCGTTGCCTCCAACATCACCGCCAGCGACCTTGGAATCTTCTTCACGGCCGGATCAGGCGAAATCGGCGGGACAGAGACTGATAGTGCGAAAGACATGCGGCACTCCCGCACTTCAACTTCCCGTCATTCACCCGGTTGAACGGGTTGCAACCAGCCCGTCACGGCCCGGGCCAGCGTTACCGCGGACCGGAAGGCATGGGCAGGAGTTGATGCATTCATTTTTTCAATCTGATGCCTTGGGCTGGAACGATGCCGTTACGTAATCGCTGAACATCCTTCAGGGCGTATGCCAGTAGAGGCGATAGAAGGTTTCCGGATTCGTGGGCGTCAGCACGAACGGACTGGCTGGCTGGGGCACAAGATTGGTCCACGGGCCGGTGACAATGACCGCTTGTTGCAAGGTGAAACCCGGCGCGCTCCAGTTTAACTGTGGCCCGCCGCCGGGCGTCTCCAGTGTCAGCGGCGGCGCGGGCGGCGCAATCAAGGTCACATTCACGTTGTTCGTGGCGCGATTGCCGGCGGTGTCCTGACCCGCAACCGCGAACGTATGAGCACCCAGCGTGAGGTTGGTCACGGTAAAATTATACGGCGCGCTGGAGACCGCCGGAATTTGATAGGCTCCGTCCAGTGACAATTGGGCAAACGCCACGGCCACGTTGTCCGTCACGGTTGCGGAAATGGTCAGCGGCAGATTCGCGAACAGTCTCGCACCGTTCGTCGGAGCAATGATGGAAACGTCGGGCGGCGTGGTGTCGGTGGGAACCGCCAAAGTTACGTGCAGCAGTGCCGGATCGGGCCACGGATTGGTAAAGACTTGCGCGCCGTTGCCGACGTTGGCCAGAGTCTGTTGCGTGCCCGTCACCACGTCCAGCCAGGTGGCGGTCATTGAATTTCCTGCTGGCGCACCACTGATTGTCAGCGTGACATTGCTGTTGTTGGCCAGATACACCACGTATTCGGAACCCGGCGTAGCGAGACAATGCCGGCCTGTGCCCGAACTGTTGATCAGGTTGTCCTTGGGCGTGAGCAAACTCCACTTCGTGCCCTGGAAAAAGGTGTTGATGTTGTTGTAGGCGCTCAAACCGTTGGGGACTTCGTAGTAGCGGACGACATCCCAAGAATGGTAGGTGTAATAATAGTTCACCGCCACACCCGCCATGAAACATTCCAGTTCGTTGGTCAGAGTTTGGATGAAACTGTTATGAACGCCGTAAGTCCAGCCGCCATCATTGCCGATTTGATAACCCACGTCGGTTTCCGATTGCAGCACCGGCCAGTTGGCCGCCCGGGCGGCCACCATCGAACTATACAGCCCGCCCTGGTAGGTCCGGAAATCGCAGGCGCTGTTGGTGTAGGTGGTGTAATAACTATTGGCGGTATGCGCCGTGACGAGGTGGTGGTAGGCATCCCTGGCTTTGATGCTCAGACAGGTGTTGTTGATATACGCCTTGTCCGGCTCGTTGTCGGCTTCCTTCGAGAAGTCCCAAACGATGTGGGGATACGCCTGATACCGCGCGGTGAGATACGCCCAATACAAATTGTCGGACGACGAGCCGTTCGGCGGCCAATTTACTTTTTTGTTGTAAACCCGGAGCATCAGGTGCGCCGTAATGTTGTTTTGATACAGGTAATCAATCACCCGGTCGAAGTTGGCGAAATAATTCGTGTTCATCCGCGACCAGTCCGGCGACCCGTTGGAGCCCAGCCAAATGATCTGCGTCGGCGGGCCGTAGTCGTTGGTGGAAGTGGTGCCCGATTCCCAACTGGTGTCGTAGGCGTAGGCTTGCAACAGCACACCGTTGAAGCCGTTGGTCCGATACATGTCCACCAGCGTCCTGGCCTTCGTGATGTTCGGGTCGCCAAAGTCCAGTTCGCCGAGCCAGTCCGCTTCAAAGCTGTTCAGGAAACAGGGGGTGCCGTCCTCGTAGATGAAATAATTCACATGATTGGTGTCCACCTTGAGCGTGCCGTGCAAGAGCGGGTTGGTGTTGGCGATGCAGGTGAGCGCGCCCGTCTGGTTGTTCAGATTGGTGTCGGAAGACGTGGTCACGTAAGTCCAGCTTCCCACCGCCGTGGGCGAAAATCGCACGATCCACCTCTGGCCGCCCGCGTAGAAGCCCGGCACCGTCAGCGTGAGACCGCCCGGGCCGGTGAAGGTGGCCGAGTGCGTCACGTTGGTGAAGGGATTGACGTAGGTGTTGGTCGAGGTGAACGCGAGATCCGTCGGATGCCATTTTTGCACCTGCGCGAGCGCGTTGGTATCCACGACGGAGACGTTCACGACCGCTGACGTGTTGGAAATCCCCTGGTCATCCGCCGCCACCGCCGTCAGCGCGTAGCCGCCGGGGGCAACATTCGTCCAGGTAAAGGAATACGGCGCGGTGGCGTCATTGGTCAGCAACGTCCCGCCTGCGTAGAAGGCGACGTTCGTCACATTCCCTGTATTGTCCGAAGCGGTAGCCTGCAGGAGCACTGTGGCTGGCGCGCTAAAGACCGCCCCTGCCGCCGGGTTGGTCAAGGTGACCGCAAGTGAATTGGTCACGGTGACGTTGACGATGGATGAAACATTGGAAGCGCCGTTGTTGTCTGTCGCCGCCGCCGTCAGCGTGTAGTTGCCCGTCGGCACACCGGTCCAGTTGTAATTATACGGCGCGGTGGTTACGTTGGCCAGCAGCGTCGTGCCGGCGTAAAAGGCCACATTTGTGACCGAGCCGTTGCTGTCAGCGGCGGTGGCTTGGAGCAAAATGCTCGCAGGCGCGGTGAAGGCGCGACAGCTCACCGGATTGGTCAGCGAGACACTCACGCCCGACGGCAGCACAACATCGGTCCAGTTCGTGCCCAAGACCAAGTTGTCCACGTTGAACACATCGCTGGCTGACGGCGCACCCTCGCGGAAGAAGACATAATTGATGGCGCTTAAACCACCCGAACCCAGCGTGAGCGTGATCTGCGGCGGCGGGGCCGTGCCACCATTGGCCAGTGGATTGATCCAAGCGTTAACCGTGGTGTAGGCGGCGCCGCTCCACACATACTGCGCCACCAATTGATACGTCGCGCTGGGAACGCCCAGGCCAGGCGGATTCGCGCCGCCGACATTGATGACCGCGCCGGCGACCGGCGAGCCCGTTCCCGCGCGCACCATGAAGGTCGAGGGCTGGCCGGAGCCGGGATTTCGCATGCCGAAGTTGATGACGTTATTGCCGGTGTCCGTTGCGGTGTCGGCAAGGAAAAGCGAAAGCGTGCTGTTGGCGTTGAAGCCGGGGCCGGCGGCATACTGCCACAAATAACTCACGTAAAACGTCTGGTTCGCCAGCGGCGCAGCCAGGTTCCGCGCAGACATGATAGTGCTGGCGGCGGGGGAAACGCTGAGTTGCAGAGCATGCGCGCCGCCATTATTGTCCGTGCCATCCGCTGGTTGGTGATCCAGCGTGGCCGCCACCACATTGGCCGTTCCGCCGGTGGCGGGTGCCAGCCAGTTCCCGGTAAAACCGCTGCCACCGCCAGTCTGGCTGGACAGCGCTCCCAGGGCGTAGGATTCAAAGGTGTCCGTGGCAATGATGCCGGCGTGAACCGACCCGGCCGCCGGCCACAGGCTCACGGCCACAGTGATGAAAGCAATCAGTAGATTTTTTTTCGGAGTCATGGAATGGACGCGGGAATTTCGCCTCACCTCGCCTGAGAGTCTATGAGCTTTCACGTTTTTCTTATTTGATTTTCCCGTGTTCCCTCGCTCATTCCTTTGTCCCCATTCCTCTGTCCGATTATTTTTGACAAAGAAATGGGGACAAAGTAACGACAGGTCTCCCCGGGTGGCACGCGGCCCGATCCGGGATTCATTGAGCTTCCCATCGCGAGCTTTAGGATTAAACCGAAAAACAAAACAAACCGGAGGTATTATGCCTCCGGTCTGCCCTGAACCATACCAACCCATTTCCAAAATATTCAAACCTGCCGCTTGCCCCGGCGATAGAACCCCAGGCCCGTGACCGCCCCGAGCGTCAACAAGGCAATGGAACCCGGTTCCGGCGCCGGAACCACATCCGCCCAAGTATTACCGATCTTCAAGTTGTCAGTGTTGAACACCGCGTTGATCGCCGGGGCTCCCTCACGGAAGTAAACATAGCTGAGGGAGGTCAGGGTCCCCCCTGTGGCCAACGTGACATCCGCCGTCGTTTGGGTGAGCGAGGTCGGATTAATCCACGCATTGATACCGCTATATTTAGTGCCGTCCCAAACGTATTCCGCCACCAGCAGATACGTCGAGCTGGGGTTGGCCACCGATCCTGCCAGGTTCAGGGAGGCTCCAGCTACCGGACCGCCGGTGCCTTGCCGGGTCATGAAGGTTTGTGTGCCTGTCGTAGCCCGCATGCCATAGTTCAAAACGCCGGTATCGGTGGCTGTGTCGGAGAGCGCCAAGGCGAACGTGGTGCTGTCTCCGGAAGTGCCGCCGAATCCCGGTCCAGCAGCATACTGCCACAAATAGCTGACGTAAATATTCTGGCCAGTGATCGGAGCAGCCAGTTGCCGCGCCGCCATAATACTACTGCTGCTAGACGGAACACTCATTTGAAGTCCATTCCCGCCGCCGAGTCCGGGCGCTACGACGTTGGCAGACCCCGAGTTTGCGGCGGCCGACCAGTTCCCCGCCAAACCGGTGCCCGCCCCCGTCTGGCTCGAGAGCGAACTCAGGGAATACGAATCAAAATTGTCCGAGGCGATGACTTGCGCCTGCACTGACGCGACGGAGAAGAGCGTGGTGGCGGACACCAAGGCAAGGCCGCACACCAGGTGACATTTGTTTTTCATATAGGATTTTTGTTGGTTTCTTAAATATTGATTATTGATTAGTGTAGAACGATGAGATTAAACCACTATTGCCATTCTGCATCCATGAGACTTTCCGTTTTTTTACTGTGATTTTGCGGCGTCGAGCCAGTGCTGAAAATTCTTTAGGGAATTGTTCGCCGGGACTACTTTATCCATGGGAGGGGGAGGGGAACAACGCGCAACCTGACCAAAGCCGGATGAACATTGCCTATTGGCAACATTACGACCGGGTGATGACTGTGTTGAACGAGCGCGGCATGCAGGCGCATATATTCATCAAGCAGGTCAAGTGGCCAGCGCACGGCAGTGAGGAGGAAAAATTGTTTTTTTGCTGGCTGATTGCCCGTTACGCCGCATATCCGAACGTTATTTGGGATTTTCCAAGGAGGCGAACAATGAAAAGGATCTGGCCTACAAGCAACGCTGGCTGAAATGGCTTCGTGAAAATGATCCTTACCACCACCTCGTCACCGTGCATGACGACCACAAGAACGCTGAAGCGGGTGCCTACGACGAGTTGACTGATTTTTGCGCCTCCCAGCAACATTCGAATTTTCACGAAACGATCTTGCAGGAGCGGAAACGCCATGCCCGGCCGGTTGCGAATGTGGAGTCCGATTACGAATGCGGCCCGGACGGCGTAAATGACAAGACTTACGGCCAAGCGATGACTCCCGAGCAAACCTTGAACACCTTGTGGGAAATCCAAATGGCGGGCGGCTACACTGCCTATTATTACACTTACACTGCGTGGGATGTGATCCGCCCACTCGACATGCCGTCGGGTTACGCTTACCTCAAGCACTTCGGAGATTTCTGGCGTGCGACGGAGTATTGGAAGCTCGAACCGTCTAGGGAAGCGCTGAATAAAGGGAGTTTTCCAATTTCCAATTTTTGAAGGTGGGGAGGGTCGCTTCTTCGGTGGAAAGTGGCGGCTGGATTCTCCAGTTCGCAAGTCAGTTTCGGGGTGGTCGGGAGTGGATTTTCATTTTTTCACCCCTCTTGTCGGGGCGGGCGGGGTTTTCACGCCGTGGCCTGACGCGCTCCGATAACCAGGTTGGCCAGGCCGAAGAGCGTGTGGAGTTGATGCCCGTTTTTGGCCAGTCCGCGATAGCGCACTTTCCGGTGGCGGAAGAGGTTCTTGAGGATATGAAAGGGATGTTCGACAAAGGCTCTCACCGAGGCTTTGGCTTTCTCTGACGCCTTGAGTCTTTCTTTCTCCGCGCCTTCGGCCATCGTTTTGATCTGGCCGCGTTTGCGGGCGATCTGCCAGTCAATCGGCCGCTTCAGCGCCGCGATTTCCGCTCGCTTCTCCACGCCGGTGTAGCCCGCGTCGGCGTGGACTTGCGTCTCCTGGCCGTGCAGCAGTTCCGCCGTCTTCGTGATGTCCGCAACCTTGGCCGCAGTGACGACCACGGTGTGAACCAGCTTGCTGTCCCGATCCGCGCCAATGTGCGCTTTCATGCCGAAATACCATGGGTTGCCTTTGCGGGTCTGATGCCTTTCCGGGTCGCGCTGCTTTTCCTTGTTCTTGGTGGAGGGCGGCGCGGCGATCAGCGTGGCGTCCACCAGTGTGCCTTCGCGCATCATCAGGCCGCGCGCGGTGAGGTCGGCGTTGATGGCGGTGAAGAGTCCCTTGCACAGGTCGTGGGTTTCGAGCAAACGCCGGAATTTCAAGAGCGTGGTGGCATCAGGCACGCCCTCGGCGGCCAGATCCATGCGGGCGAATCCCCGCAGTGCCTGGCTGTCGTAGAGGGCGTCTTCGAGCGCTTCGTCGGCCAGGCCATACCATTGCTGGAGGAAATACATTCGCAACATCCGCTCCAGGCCGACGGGCGGACGGCCGCGTTCGCCTTTCGGATAGAAAGGCTCGATGACTGCCAGCAGGCGCGACCACGGGATGATGTCTTCCATGCGCGCGAGGAATTTCTCGCGGCGCGTGATTTTCTTTTTGGCGGCGAACTCGGCTTGCGAAAAACTCGGCTGGTGGGTCATGCCCTTGAGTTTAGGAATCCATACAGTAACCGTCAGTAATAAATTGGAAACCGGCGGGATTAAATCAGCGTTTCCCTAGCGGTTGGTGTTGGAGCAGCCGGGGCGCGAATACGTCGTATTTCAAAAACAGGCGCAGCCCTTCACACTGGAAATCGCCGGAGCCGCTGCGCCGCTCCCCGGCGAATGGTTTAATCCGCGCATGGGCAAAACCACATCCGCCGGTTCCTTTGACAACGGCACCGTGAGCTTTACGCCGCCTACTGACTGGGGTAAAGCACCTCTCGTATTGCATCTCAAGGCAAATTGAAGCGCCTATCATTTTCATGACCATATTCAATATCGCAATTCTGCCGGGTGACGGAATCGGCGGCGAGGTGATGGCTGAAGGGATTAAGGTGCTTGATGCTGTCACAGCCTTTTTGTTGGGTGTGCAATTCAAACTTGCGGAATATTCTGTGGGTGCGGCGGAGTATTTGCGGAACGGAAATCCGTTGCCCATAGAATCCTTCGCCGCGTGTGAACATGTCGTGACTTGATTCGACAATTGGTGGTGGCTGTTTTTTGAAATGGAAAGGTTTCAAGCCCGGCTCCTTAGACGGAACCGGGCCGGCGTGATGCCGGTCAACCGCTTGAAAGCGACGCTGAAGTATTCAACATGCTCAAAGCCGACGCGTTCTGCCACCACCACGATAGGCAAATCCGTAGTAGCAAGCATGGTCTTGGCGCGCTCGATTTTGACGCGGGAAATTTGTTCGCCCGGGGTGCGCTGGAGGAGTTTTTTGAACTGCCGCTCCAGAACGGTCCGCGACATGGGCACGGCTTTCAGCACATCCCCCACCTTGATGCCTTCGCAGGCATGATCCCGAATGTAGCGGATGGCCTGCGACAGTCTGGGTTCCGCCACGGCGACCACGTCGGTGGACTGTCGGGTGGCGATGCCGACGGGTTCCAGCAGGATTTCCTTGGATTCGCCCTTTTCTCCGTTCAACAGGTGTTCCAGCAGCGCGGCGGCCTCGTAGCCGGCGCGCCGGGCATTGGGGATCACGCTTGACAATGGCGGATCGCAGAGGTCGCACAACAATTCATCATTATGCACGCCGATCACCGCGATTTCATCCGGCACCAGAATGCCACTGCGGCGGCAGGCTTCCAGCACCTGCTGGCCGCGAATGTCGTAACAGGCCATAACGCCGGCCGGCTTTGGCAGGGTTTTCAGCCAGCCGGCGATGGAATCAGTTTCCTCATCCCAAGTGTCAGTCTTGCCACCAGTTGGGATGTCACCAAACAGGCTGCAGTCAAAGCCTGACTGTCGGATGTATTCTGAAAAATAGCAGCTCCTTGTCACGGACCAGTAATACTGCGGATCGCCGCAATAACCAAAATGCTCGAAGCCGCGTTCGATCAGATGATCCGCCGCCAGTCGGCTCACCGCCTGGCTGTCCGTGACCACGCGCGGAAATGGGGAGTGGGGAAAACCCACGCTCACATCCACGACCGGCAGCTTGAGGCGCAGCAGTTCGTCGGCGATCTGCTGATTCTCCACGCGGGCGATGATACCGTCGCCTTTCCATTTCCGAAGCCACACGGGCAGGATGTCACCGCGGCCATGATCAGCCAGATAGATGGACCAAGATTGGTGCTCGGTCAGATAGGAGCGAATGCCATGGAACAGGCCGCGGGCATACGCATTCGAGGTCTCAATGAGCAGCGCGACGTGTGGACGGGGTTGCATGGGCGGAGTATAGTGACGAACCGTAATCATCGGGACCGGTCTTCCCTTTGCGCCAATTGCTGTCGTAAGCATATGAATTGAGGAGGACATAGTTGAAACCGTGGCGCGCAATGAGATCGAGTGACTTCTCCACGGTGGTCAACCCGCCAAAAATTTCGCCACTGATACAGAGCACCGGCTCGCCCCCCTCCATGCGGACGCTGAAAACGTGTTTGGGATCGTTGTTCAGTCCCAGTGGTTTTCCTTGATGTCTATCCGGGCTGACCGGCGTTCCTGGAGGAAGGCCCGTCACAATATGATGCGGTACCCCCATCCACAGCTCCCAGTGTGTCAAGTCGGCATCAAGCAACGGAATCCAATTGGTAGAAGCGGCGGAAGTCACATCCGACGGATGCCATTGTTGTACTGATGTAGCTGGTGGTGTATTCGTATTTACCATGGCGGCGGAGGCCAGACCGGGAATTAAAAGCAAAAAGCATTGAATCATGGACACATAAATGCTGTTTATGATTCGATGGATTAAGGTGTTCAGCGACTGAATCCGCACGAAAGTAATCAACTGCAATTGGTTCATAAGTATATTTTTAAGGCGTTCCCGTTTCATTTTGTTTGGTGCCGGAAATACATTTTACAAAAATAGATCACTGTCTCCGTTTCTGACCATGAGGTTTTGCGTAATTATTGTGCTTTTTTACGTCCGTCCGCCAAGCTGCGCACCGACATGAAACTCGTGCCGGGGTATCTGAATGCGGCCAGCAGAATGCCACAGGGGCAGCGACTTGAATGGTGGAAGTATGTGAACCGCAGAGGGGGCTACAGTGGTTCAGGGTGCCAGCCGAACCGGAAATCTGGGCCCGCTGCTGGGCCGCGTCCGATTGTCCACGCCACTTTGGCTGTGCCGTTGGACAGCGGGAGACGTTGTTGGGATTATCGCCGCTGGCCAACCGGTTGGGCCATATGTTTTTCAAAAGCCTGTTAATGAAACCTCCAATACGCAGGGCCTGCACATTATGCTCGTTTGACAGCAAGGGCATGATTTTCGTTACCAGAGTGCTCTTTCCACAGCCCGTAGCACCCTCGACACCAATCAAAAGTCCTCGCGTCATTCTCTTTTGCATGGACTGTTTCATATTTAAAGCATTCTTGCGAATCGACACACAACATTCCTTTCATTTTTATTACAATTATAACACCGGGTCTTATGAGAACCGCCCGTTGAAAATCCAAGCATTCGCATTTTAGGGTTTCGCGCTACGGCTGGTAAAAGACATCGAGTGTTAGCAGGTCTTGGTTTTGGGAGTTAGGAAACAAAAGTTAATCTGCCTTGGACATTGACGGAGGTGCTGTCTCTGGCGAACTGCCCCATTGCTTGTTAGGTCTGGGGCCCATATTTAGCACAAGTGTCCCTCCCTTAAGGAGAGTTGAGTGTTCAAACCAGAGTCTGTCAAGGAGCTCACCGTTCAAAGTGGCTGATTGAACATATTTGTTTTGTGCCGACACATTTTTTGCTTCGATCACAAAAGTCTTTTTATTGCCCAAATTAATTGTGGACTTCTCAAAGATCGGACTTCCGATAAGCCATATTGGATAATTTGGGATATAGGGGTCAGAGTAAATGCCCATGGCGCTATACATGTACCAGAGAGACATAAGTCCACCGTCTTCATCTCCACATATTCCCAAAGGTCCTGTGCCGTACCATATATCCATAATATCTCTTACGTGCTTTTGTGTTTTCCAGGGAGCACCCGCATAATTATAGAGATAAGGTGTTAGCCGGCACATCTCATTGCCGTGAGCATAGTTTCCAATCAAACCTGTCATGTCGGGGAATTGGCTCAAAAATTTGTATTTTGGTATTTCATATTGTTCCTGGAAGAGCGCATCCAATTTGGCCACAAACTTTTCTCTTCCTCCCATGAGATTTACAAGACCCTGGATGTCATGGGGAACATACCAAGTGTACATCCAGCTATTCATTTCCGAGAAATAATCTCTTCCCCCCTGCCCGCCTGACAATTTTGGATTAAAAGGCTCAATCCATTTGCCATCTGCTGTTTTTGGCGCCATGAAACCTGTTTGAGCATTAAAGACGTTTTGATAATCATGCGCATATTTACTAAAATATTCGTAATCAGCATCCTTGTTTAAAGCCTTTGCTATCTGGGCAATGCACCAAGCCTCATAGGCTGCCTCCAAAGTTACAGTAACGCTTTGTCTTTTTTCAGATCTATTTACTTCTGGCACCCATTCTTCTGCACCTGGCGGCAGCGCAGGGAAAAATCCATTTTTAATATAGAACCTGTCGAGTTCAGTGGCAGGACCTTTCCTCCAGGGCAGTTTGGTGGATTCCAAAAACTCTGTCTTCATATTTTCATAAGCCCCTTTAACATCGAAATTGCGAATGCCCCTCAAATAGGCTTCTGTTATAAAAATAATATTATTATGATGAAACATGCTGCCGGGTGAGGAAACCGATGGATATAGTTCATTTTTCGGCAAACTTGCATACTTTTGTGCTCTTTCAATTGACCTGTCTTCACTTAGTTTCATTCTGCCAAGAAGACTTTCGCCTCCTCCTGCAAAATATAAGCCAGTGTAAAAGATTGTGCGTTGAGATTCTGTGCCTCCTTCGATTTCAACTGCAGCTAGCGATGCCTTCCATTTGTTTTTTGCATTGTCTTTAATTGCTTCAAAGTCCCACGCCGGAATCTCCTTTCCCAGGTTTTGCATTGCTTGTTCCATGTTTTCGCTGGAAACGCCAATTTTCACATCTACTTGTTCTCCCTTTGATGTGGAATAAATGGCAAAAGCGCCTACATTATCACCACTCTGGGTGTTTGATTGTGGAAAAGCCTGCTCGCCTTTCCATGTCCCATAAGAGGCAAAGGGTTTGCTGAATTGCGCATAAAAATAAAAAGTGCGGTTTCCAAGTGCTTCTTGTCCCTCAATGGTATTTGCGTTTAAAATGCTATATTTCGCATTGCTGCCCAGTAAAATATTGGCATTTGTAGCGTTGGGAAATGTAAATCTGTAGTAAGCGGCCTGCTCTGTGGCAGTATACTCAACATTTATATCATAATCTTCAAGCAAAAGAGCAGAATAGTATGGAGTTACTGTTTCAAAATCGTGATCGTAGTGAGAAGCCATTTTTGCCGCGGTTACTTCAATATTTCCAGTGGTTGCCATAATCCACGAAGGAATTGTTTTTGTTCCATACTTTACGACATCTCTGAGAGAAAAACAAAATACCTTATCTGCAAGGTATCTGTCATAAATCTCAGGCCAGGGATTTGAGGATAATTTTACCAGTCCTTCCGGCACCTGAACAATAGGGTCAGTTGCCACCAGAAGATGACCGATCCCTCCAATATTAGGATTCACGTAATCGACCGGAGTTTTCTCTCCGGCTTTCAGGGCTGCACAACTAAAAAGCATGAGCACCCCGCTTAATAAATACACAAATCTTGATAATTTCATTTCGTTTAATCTTTCGGTGAAAAATATGGCTTAACTGTTTTATCGTTCCTGATCGGAATTTTGCTTTTTTGACGCTCGCGCGGCAAGGGAGAATTGGTTTTGGCTTGCGCTCATTGCTCGATCCTATTCCGATGGGATTCCAAGTCAAGAGGCAAATTGTGCGGCTGCAATTCAGCAGCGCGTATGCATGAAACCCACCGACGTAGCGGCAAACCCACCAGTTGAAACCCAAGGCATCCTTATGCATGAGAGAGTGCGTCGTAGCGGCGAACTGGCGTTCGCCGCTGATATCCGCCCTCGCAAAAAAACGTTGCTGGCACCTTTGAGAAAAAGTGCGGCAAACACCAGTTTGCGCGGGCGGCTGCGGGCATGATCCTCACGGTGAAAGTGCGTGAACACGATTTCATGCGCGAAGAGCGACGACCATTCAAAGGCGTCGGCGCGGTCGGCGTCGGTGCCGCCGACAAGCTCGTGCTGGCCGTTGGGCTGGCGAATCAATTTGGCGTTGCCGAACTGGCGGACGAGTGCGTGCCGCACGGGCCATAACCTGAGTCTGGAAACCTGAGACTTGACTGATTTTTTAATTTTCATACCCCGCCACGTTACGCGACGGGGTAGGACATCCGCTGTCCACGCAAACGATTTGTAGCGGCATTTTCGCCGCGCTGGAACTCGGATAGCTCGACTGTTTATCGTCTATCCAATTATTTATCACCGAAGGTCTGCGGTGATTCTCACCGACGGAAAATTGGAAGCATCAGAATTCCATGTGAAATCAATGGATTACACGCTCACAATGGAACAAAATAATCATTCTCATTCTCACTTTTATTCTCACTTTTGCTTTTTTGAAATCTGAAACCCTTGTTTACCATTGTTTAATTGGAGTTTTTGAAGATTGGAGCGGGTGAAGGGAATCGAACCCTCGTTTCAAAATTATGAATAGCGCGAAAAATGACGTGCCGGAGTGCGTCGAATTCTGTGTAAAACCCAACACATGACTCTGATGATTGGTTTTAGCTTTTGGGGAATGACGGATCCAACCGCAAGATGCCCTCCAAGACCTGCCATTGGGCTTCGTTTGGAAGCAACTGGTCGTGTTCCAATGCCCGAACCATGCCTATTGAAACTCCAGCTTTTAGAGCGGCTTCCGGTTGGGAAAGGTTGGCTTTGATGCGGTTCATCAAGAGATAATCACCCACGGTTTTGGGATTGACGGGAATGAGTTTTCGGGGGCTAAATCTCTCCTTGGAATGGTCAAATTTAACCGTTATTGTCCGCTGTGTAATACCCAACAGCAGACCCAACCGCCGTTGGCGCTGTCAGTTCCGCTGTCGCGGTTCACGTCACGAGTCGGCGGTGGCTCAGCTTTCTACGTTAGGCTGCTACACGCTTATGAAGAACACACTCGTCATTGCATTTTCGCTTTTGGTTCTCTGTGGGTGTTCAAAGCACCATGAGATTCCGGCACGGAACCTTGTTGTAGCGGGCAAGGATACTGCGTGGCACGGGCGTGAAAATGAAAATTATGTGCTGTATGTCGCCAAGCGCGATGGTGATTCTCTCGAAGGCATACATATTATTTATAGGGGTCATCCTGGTGGCCCACCGGCGACGATCACTGCCGACAAGGGCAGAATCATGCAGACTTCCGGTCCGGTGCCATCAAACGGCGTCACATATACGAATACGGTGACGATTGATCTTGATAACTGGCGATTCCAGACCGATAAAACGGACCAGACCGAGCAGACCAACGAAGTCTTCGAAATAACTCTACGCCAATGATCGTGCATTTGACGCAGCCTAACAAGTCGCCGGAGCCAACGCCGGTTGGCGCGTGCCGTTCCGCTTCGCGGTTCACGGTTTTTGGCCCGGCGTGGCTCAGCTTTTTACGTTAGACCACTCGACCATGCACCGTCGCACCATAGCACGCTGGACTTTCGGGACTCTTGCTCTTTCGCTTCCCGGCCTGTGGCTTTGCAATCTGGCCGGAGGAGAGTTTTCCCGTTCGCCGTTTGGTGGAGCGTTGGAGATTCTGTTCACCATCGGCGCTTGTATCGGTCTTCTGTCTTTTGCCGTTATTATCCTTGCATGGAAGAAGCCGACCAGAGAGCAGATTGCGGAGCGTGTCGCATCTGGAGAGATTGATCCGTCCAAGATGTCGGCGACGGAGCAGGCGGCATTTTATGCTGCCTACGGCAGCTTGCCCCGATGGTTGTATCTGCCGTTTCTGGCTGTCGGAGTGTTGCTGACAGTTCTGGCCGCTCTTGGTATTGTCGGCATTGTGATATGGATGATTGTTTCGTAGAGCCGTGGTCTAACAAGTCGCCGGAGCCAACCGCCGTTGGCGCTGTCAGTTCCGCTGTCGCGGTTCACGTCGCGAGTCGGCGGTGGCTCAGCTTTCTACGTTAGGCCACTCGATTATGCTTTGGCTCATTGAACTCATATTCCCTCGCCGATTG
>OCZT010000213.1_pt1 | contig 56072 bp, 57 predicted proteins | sample 1539031 | NCBI WGS metagenome assembly OCZT01 (sample SAMEA3539308, study PRJEB22396) | soil metagenome | biome: tundra; feature: field; material: soil | place: USA | collected 2010-05 | depth 0.15 m
CAGGGCTGGATGCCATCGCGGCCGGTTACCTTCACGGGCCAGCAGATCGTCAACATGGCAGTCCTTGTCCTCGCCATCGTTTCAGGTGTGTTCGTCATCTTGCAGCCCTCATCTCTGCCGCTTTCCGTAAATGCATCCCTCCCGCTCTTCTTTATTCTCGCTCTCGGCTTCGGGCTCCTTATGACGCTCCCGATTGGCGGGGCCGACATGCCCGTAGTGATCTCGATGTACAACGCCTTTACCGGTCTGGCCGTTGCGCTTGATGGGTTCTCGTTTGTCACCCCCAACTATGCGATGATCATAGCGGGCGTTATTGTCGGCGCTGCGGGTGCGCTGCTCACGCTCAAGATGGCCAAGGCAATGAACCGATCGCTCACCAACGTCTTCTTCGGGGCCTTCGGCGCAACGGAGGAGCAGGCGGCGCAGGTATCGGGCAGCGTGAAAGCGATCGAGGCCGACGACGTTGCAGTCCTGCTCGCCTACGCGGACCGGGTTATCATCGTCCCCGGCTACGGTATGGCAGTCGCCCAAGCCCAGCAGAAAGTGAAGGAGCTGACCGACCTGCTCGAGCGTAGGGGCGTGCGGGTGAAGTTCGCCATCCACCCGGTTGCCGGGCGCATGCCCGGACACATGAACGTCCTGCTTGCCGAGGCAGGGGTTGCCTACGACCACCTCTTCGACCGCGACGAGGTGAACCCTGAGTTCCCCAGCACTGACGTCGTCCTTGTCATCGGGGCCAACGATGTCGAAAACCCGGCGGCGCACCGGCAGGGCAGCCCGCTCTTCGGCATGCCAATCCTTGATGTCGAACAGGCAAAGAATGTGATCGTCCTAAAGCGCGGGCAGGGAAAGGGCTTTGCGGGGATCGAGAACGACCTTTTCTACCGGGACAACACGCGGATGCTCTACGGCGACGCGCAGGAGACGGTCGGCAAGCTTGTGCAGGCCCTCAAGAAACTCTGAATCCCACGGGGATCTGCGAGGCCGATTATACGGCCCCGTCGAGGTCAACGAGAGCAACTTGTACCCGACGCAGCGTTTATCGATGTGATCCGTCAAGACTCCTCAACATTCTTCCTTCTCTAGCGGGCGGCAATCCATAGGGGAATAGATGTAACACCCTTATTGATGATGACTGCCTTCTTGCAACACGTCGTTGCCGTCGAAGATGTTGCTATAAAGCGGCAACCATAATTAGCGCGATGGGTGCCAGAAAGCGCGCTGCGCGCGCGATAGAGATATTCCTAAAGCAGGATCCGTGAGGGCTATAACAGCCCAAAAAAAGACTGAAGGCAGTGCTTTCGAGATAAAGCGCCCGAATTGACTTACCTTGCAGAAAATATTTAATTAATCAACGGGATACTACGAACCATAAGTACATACGGAGAGTGTTTTTTTCAGGTGTCACAAGCTGAAGAAGTAATCACCGACACGGAAGCACCAGCTCTTGAGCACAAAGCGTCAGCTTTGCTTGGCGGCATGGACATAGCGGTTACCGACGAGATCGCCGTGCCCCCAATGCTTGTCGACCAAGTGATTGGACAGGAACAGGCCGTTGAGGTGATCAAAAAGGCGGCCACGCAGCGCAGGCACGTCATGCTGATCGGCTCTCCAGGCACGGGGAAGTCAATGCTCGCCCGGGCCATGGCAGAACTCCTCCCTAAAGAAGAGCTGCAGGACATCCTCGTATATCACAACCCGGAGGATGGCAACAGCCCTAAGGTGCGCGTCGTGCCGGCAGGGAAAGGGCGGCAAATCGTCGACTCACACAAACGGGAAGCACAAAAGAAGATCCAGTTCAGGAATATGCTTTCGATGGTGATTGTTTTCGCAATCGTCGGTTACTCTTTTGCGATCAATCAACCGATAATGGGTATCATCGCCGCTGCTATGCTTTTCATCGCGCTGCGCTACATTACGCCCCGTGAGGACGTGTTGATACCAAAGCTCCTCGTTATGAACGATGGCAAAGAGATCGCCCCCTATATCGACGGGACCGGAGCGCACGCGGGGGCGCTTTTGGGCGACGTACGGCACGACCCGTTTCAATCGGGAGGACTTGAGACGCCGGCGCACGACCGGGTCGAGGCAGGGGCTATTCACAAGGCGAACAAAGGCGTTCTTTTCATCGACGAAATCAATACGCTCAGAATTGAATCGCAACAGCAACTCCTTACGGCGCTACAGGAGGGGGAGTTTTCCATCACCGGCCAATCCGAGCGCTCAAGTGGCGCCATGGTAAAAACGACCCCGGTGCCGTGCAATTTCGTGATGATCGCTGCCGGAAATCTCGACGCCGTGAAGGGCATGCATCCCGCTCTACGCTCGCGTATCCGCGGCTATGGCTACGAAGTGTACATGCGCGATTCCATGCAGGATACGCCAGAAAATCGCCGAAAAATCGTCCGGTTTGTGGCTCAAGAGGTTAAAAAGGACGAGAAGATTCCTCACTTCACTGCCGATGCGGTCGAAGAAATAATCCGTGAGGCACGCCGACGATCGGGGAGAAAGGGGCACATCACCTTGATGCTGCGAGATCTCGGCGGCTTGATCCGCGTCGCGGGGGACGTCGCCCGGGCCGAAGCGTCTGAATACACGACCGCGAAACACGTTATCGACGCCAAGAAGATGGCGCGGTCGGTCGAACAGCAGCTTACAGATCAATATCTCGAGCGCCGCCGCGACTATCAGATGTTTCGAAATACCGGCGCCGAGGTCGGCCGCGTAAACGGCCTCGCAGTTATGGGTGATGATTCAGGCGTCGTCCTGCCCATCGTAGCGGAGATCACCCCTGCACAGTCAAAGGAGGAGGGCCGCGTAATCGCGACCGGCTTGCTTAAAGAGATCGCTCTTGAGGCAGTGCAAAACGTCTCGGCGTTCATCAAGAAGTTTTCAGGCGAAGACATCACCAACAAAGACGTGCACATCCAGTTCATCGGTACCTATGAGGGCGTCGAGGGGGACTCGGCCTCAATTTCAATCGCCACCGCCGTGATCTCCGCTCTTGAAGACGTTCCAGTTGACCAGTCCGTTGCGATGACCGGATCCCTTTCGGTCCGGGGAGAGGTGCTGCCCGTTGGGGGGGTCACGCCCAAGGTGGAAGCAGCCGCTAAGGCGGGCATCACGCGCATACTCATTCCGAAAGACAACGAAGGCGACGTCATGCTCGAGAAGCAGTACAAAGACACGGTGCAAATAATCCCCGTTAGCTCTATCGGCGAGGTTCTGGAAAACAGCCTGCTCGGTCTAAAGCGCGACGGCTTGCTCGAGCACCTCAAGAAATTCACCATAAATTCGCACGATCTGACGGGCCGTTCGAGCGCGGTCCCTCAGTAACTTTTTTGCGCCCCATTTCACAGCGACGGTGACTGAGGCCATATGCCATGGACGAAGAGAGCGTGTCACAGTATCGAAGGGCGCGAACGATAGAGACCAACGCCGTTCTAAGCGCTCCCACTGAAGAGCTGTGGCGCATTCACGATAATTTTTCCGCTGGCGAGCAAAAGGAAACCGCCGTCACGACCACGTCCCTCCTCGATCTGAAGATCGAAATAGCGCAGCGTATATGTGGTGAATGTCACTTCTGTGAACGCCGATGCTACACCAACAGAGCAGAGAAACCTGGATTTTGCGGCGTCCAGCGATCGAAATATTCATCCGAATTCCTTCATTATGGTGAGGAACGCGAGCTCGTACCATCGCACACGATTTTTCTCACGGGCTGTACGTTTCAGTGCGCCTTCTGCCAAAACTGGGATATCGCACGACATCCGGATGCGGGTTCGATCGCTGATGCAGATGCGCTTGCACGGCGAATCTACGCACGATCAATCGCGGGGGCGCGCAACGTGAACTGGGTCGGGGGAGATCCCACCCCGCATATCGGTACCATTCTGAAAACCATGCGTGCCCTCGCCGACCTCGAGCAAGAAACAGAGGTCGATGCACGATTCTTGAACGTGCCGATGGTCTTTAACTCGAACACGTACTACTCCACGGAAGCCGCTAAGCTTCTCGATGGCGTGATCGACGTCTATTTGAGTGATTTCAAATACGGCAACGACCGCTGCGCGAAACGGTACTCACACGTTGACAAGTACATGGAAACCGTAACGCGAAATCTGGTCGCATCGCAACACCGGCTTATGATACGCCATCTCGTAATGCCTGGGCACGCTCAGTGCTGCACAGGGCCGATCGTCGCGTGGGTGCGCGAAACCATGCGCGACGTCAAGTTCAACTTGATGTTTCAGTACACGCCATATAACGTGACCGATTACCCTGAAATCAATCGGTTCGTGAGCGATGCAGAGCGGCGCGAGGCGACGAATATCGCAAAGGGCTTAAATCTCATCTGACGTTATCTTTGACTATGGGGATCATCACCCTCATTTCTGACTTTGGGACGTTCTATCCCGCCGTAATGAAGGCAGTCATCCTCGGCATAGCGCCGCACGCCAGTATTGTCGACGTGACTCACGAAATTTCGCCCCAGAACGTGCGCGAGGCGGCGTTCATCCTCCGAGAGACGGTCAAGTACTTCCCTCGAGGCACAACGCACATCGCCGTCGTTGATCCGACCGTCGGAACGGGCAGGCGGGCCTTAGTCATCGAAGCGGGAGGACACTACCTCGTTGGCCCCGACAACGGACTTCTGATTCCTGCAGCACGCTCTCTAGGCGATTTTGAGGCGATGTACATCGAAGTGGCGGCTAAGTCAAGCACGTTTCACGGGAGAGACGTCTTCGCCCCGGTGGGGGCGCATATCTCTCTGGGACGGCTGCAAAACCTTGAGCCTGCACCCGCTCACGTGGACCTTGAACTCCAAGACCCGCAGGTGTCTGAGCACGGCGTCAGCGGCACCGTCGTCTACGTCGACCGGTTTGGAAACTGCGTGACCAATATCAGCGGCATCCTCATGATACGACGATCGGGCTACGGCAGCACGCACCTTCTCAACGGTTCCGTCGCGGTACGGTTCGTGAGAACGTACGACGAAATAGCTCAGGGACACCTGTTGTTGACCGTTGGAAGCTTCGATTTGGTAGAGGTATCTATCAACCAAGGCGATGCTGCAACAGAGCTTAATCTTAATTCAGGTGACACGGTCACGCTCGATCGATTATAACGAACGTGATCCTTCCAAGGCAGGGCTCTTTCCACAAGCGTCAGAGCGGGTCCTCTGCGCCTTGCGGGCACGCGCCTTCAAGCAGAAGCAGTTTTCGTTTGATATCAACACCCCAAGAAAAACCCCCAAGGCCGGATGCGGCTACGACTCGATGGCAAGGCACAAATAGCGGAACCGGGTTGTGGTGCAGCGCGTTGCCTACCGCTCGCGCCGCTTTCGGCTTCCCCAATCGCGCTGCCAATCCTGAGTAAGTTGCCGTACTCCCCCTTGGTATCGCTCGCACCGATTGCAGCACGGCCCGTTCGAATGCCGAGCGGTTTCTAAGGTTGACCTGGAAGATGCCCAGATCAACGTTTTCTCCTCTCAAGTAGCTTTCAAGTGCTTTAGCGGCTGCTGCCGTAGCGCGTGCGTTAAACGAACCCGCTGCCCCGAGCGCAACTTGACAAACGACGTCGTCGCTTAGCGCGACGGATACGAACCTCCCAAGGTATTCAGAGTAAAAGCACGCGGTTTCGGTCATGGCTGTTAAAGGAGGTACCAGTCGTGATCATACAACGCCTTTACAAGCGTCCCCACTTGGACGTCTTCGCGAGGATCGACCACGAGTGAACGTAACGCATCCTTCAAGTCAGCTAAGTATTGCGCGTTGCTTAAGCTCCCGTACTCAAACCTCCTGCCGCGAACCCGGCAACGTTCGAGCGTCTCCTGCCGAGGTAGAATGGTGACAGCAAGGTCAGTCATTTCACAGGCCTGTTGCATGGCTTTCCTAAAATCACCTGTGCAATACGCAACACGGTGGCGGTAGTTGCTCCGCGTCTTTTCCAGATATCGGTGGAGCCGCGCACTCTCGAGTTCGATGAACCTCTTCTTGACTGATGTGACGTCGCAGTCGCCGAGGACGAAATCGTAGTCAGCAAAGGGGTACTCGGTATCAAGCTCCCTCGGAGTGACACCACACGTGCCAAATGCGACGATGTGCACTTCTTCTGGCTCCAAAACGCTGAAAATGACCTTGTCGTAATTTTGATGACTTGGACTCGTGTGATAAGGCTTCACCTTGGCACACGGCACAAAGATCAATACCTCACGCACGGGCGCGACGTACTCACGCAGCACGTACTCATTTGCCCTCACCATGTCAGGATGGGCAAAGATCTTCTCTCCGACCAGCGGCAAGCTTGAGCGCTCTGATTCAGGGATTATCATCATCCGCGGAGTGGCCAGCGCTCGACAGCCTACAAAAGGCTTAGGCTTTTGAGTTCCTTAACAATTCGATCAACCGCATTAGCCGCGTCTTCGGGCTTTCGACCGCCAGTGACTACCAGTTTGCCGGAACCAAACAAAAGAACCACGACTTTGGGATCTGACAAACGGTACACGAGGCCCGGAAACTGTTCGGGCTCGTACTCTATATTCTCTAGCCCGAGCCCTACCGCAATCGCGTTCAAATTCAACACTGAGTGAAGATCTGCTGACGCGACGATGTTCTGGACTTTAATCTCTGGCGTTCCCTTCACGTCGATTCCAATATTGCGAAGACTTTGAAATACGTTTTCAAGGCCTTTATGAACCTCATCTATGCTCTTTGCACCCGTGCAGACAATTTTTCCCGATCGGAAAATTAACGCTGCCGTCTTCGGGTCCTTGGTCCGGTACACGAGGCCCGGAAACCGTTCGGGGTCATAATCTGCACCCTCTAACGCAAGCGTGATTTGCTTGAGGTTTATCTCTATTCCGATGCCGGTTGAGGCCACCACATTTTCGATCTTAATAGTGTCTCGCGGTTCGATATTACTAGTGTCTCGCGGTTCGATATTACTAGTGTCTCGCAGTGCGACCATGCGCTTTCTCCCCCGTTCTTTGTTGCTTTATAAAGGCTTTTTATATATAACGTTAAGGGGCTGTCGTTGGTGTTCTGAAAACAATCCGCCTGAAAATCGGGCGCGCTTCGCAATTACGCGAGCACAGCAATTTTATCTACCCGGTGGCCATAGCATATATCCTCGCACGGGACCTACGCACCGTGCTCAACATAAATTTGTCGGACGGTGATTCACGAGCGACCCATGCGTTCGCAGCCCGCGAGTGGACCAAGATAACCAGCGATTGCGGCCCGACCGGAGTCGTGGGCCAACGGCAAGTCGGCCTTTGGGAGCTTGCAGATATGACCGGAGTACGACATGAAACTCGCATTTGAGCTATCTGGAGAGAACAAAAGCATTCCACGAGCAGAGGTTCTCGCACTTTTCAACGGTGCCCTAGTACAAGAGCTTGAACGCGTTCTCGTGATTGATGTCGATACCTATGACCAGGTTCTCGGTGACCGCTTAGCGATGACGCACGCGATACTCGAGGTTAAGGACGTGTGTTCACAAGAGCTCGAATCAATCTACCGAGCAGCCGGAAGCATTGAGCTACCTCGAGTCAGCGTCGCGGTGCGGGCCAAGCGCATTGGACACGGCCTGAAAAGCACAGAGGTCGAAGCTACGATCGGAAAGGCGCTTGCTGAGCGCGGATACGAAATCGACCTTACCCATCCGCAGCTTCAAGTGAGGGCTCTGCTCAGCAAAGGCGTTTGCATAATCGGGGCAACATTAGCGTTGATCGATCGATCGCGCTTCGAATCGAGGCGCCCGCGTGTGCGGCCCTACTTCTATCCCGGCGTGCTCCTGCCGCGGCTCGCCCGGGCCGCTGTAAACCTCACACGTGTTAAAGCTGAAGAGCTCTTGTTGGACCCATTCTGCGGCACAGGAGGAATACTGCTTGAAGCGGGTCTCCTCGGGGCAACAATCATGGGGTCAGATGTCGACGGTAGGATGGTTTTTGGAACGAAGATGAACCTCGACTACTACGACGTTATGAGTGATCTGCTGGTCCAAGATGCTCGGCGATTGGGTCTAAGGGACGAATGTGTGGACGCTGTCGCAACCGATCTACCATATGGCCGTTCCGTAACTGTGCGAGCCCATTCGCTGAATCAACTGACGGCAGCGGCCTTAGGCGAAATTTTTCGCGTGCTAAAACGCAACGCGCGGGCCGTTTTGATATCCCATAGCCCGATTGAGCACGAGGTCACGGATGCTGGTTTCACGATCGAAGGACGCCACACGCAATATGTGCATAAGAGTCTAACAAGAGAAATCGTCGTAGCGCGTAAATGACAGCTAAGCGCCTTGTCAGCACCGAGCCCCCGTCTGGTTCGCTGCTGGCGGCGGAGCGGTCACATCAAGCGTCCGGGGTTGAAACAATCCCGCGGCAATTTCAGGCGAGGAACGCGGGCTCATCTGCACGTTCCAAAGAACCACTGCGCGAACAGGGGGCAATCTTGAGCAAGCGTAGATTTGGGGGGCGCTACACGCGATGCATATAGCGGAAAATATCTTCGTGCTGAGCGGTGATTCTCACACCTTGGGAGGTACCAACGGCGTCAAGTCCCTTTTTTAGGTCTTCGAACTTCGCCGCGCCGATGTTGACGATCATAATCATGGTAAACAGCTCGGACACGATAGTCTGACTAATATCCTCGATGTTGGCATTGACGCTTGCGAGTAGAGTGGTGACGGCCGCTACGATGCCGGGATGATCCGAGCCGGTCACCGTTACGATGATCCTCGCGTTACGCGATGAGGGAGCCACGCTTCGACCTCCTTATCTGATTCTGGTGCCCGGCGGCATCGTTCTTGCCGGTCGAATGAGGACTGACCTACCGTCGTATTCAGCGGCGAGCAGCATGCCGCGAGATTCGATGCCCATCAACTTCACCGGCTGCAGATTGATAAGCACGACGACGTCAGTGCCAATCAGGTCCTCAGGCGCGTAGTCTTTGGCGATTCCCGCCACAATCTGCCGGGTCTCTTCGCCCACTTGTGCTGTAATTCTCAAGAGCTTGTCGGATTTTTGGACCGGCTCAGCTTCAACGACGCGGGCGATCCTCAGATCCATTTTCTTGAAGTCGTCAAGCTTGATTGTGACCTCCTCCGTGCTCGGCTCCTTGGCGGGACCTTTATGATCCGCCCCGGCGATTCTTTCGTTTAGTATAGCCTCCATTGCGCTGATCTTCTTCTCATCGATCTTGGCGAACGGCAGCGCCGGCTTGGGAAGCCGCAACGGTTCAACCTCCACTGTGGCGTCAGAAAAATACGTCGTGGTCAGACCAAGCTGCGCTTGAACGCTACGCATCGTCGATGGCATGACCGGCTCCAGCAACACAGACAAGGCTTTCACAAGCTGTATGCAGTTCTTGAGTTCGCGTGCGCACGCCGTCCTATCAGATTTCACTAGATTCCAGAGCTCTTTTGACTGGAAATACGCGTTGCCGAAGTCTGAGAGCGACATCGCCGCGTCGACGACCTTCTTAAACTCATATTCCTCCAGTGCGCTCACCATCATCTCGCGCGTCGCGGCTACGCGCTCCATTATCGCAGAATCGACGGGACCTTCAGGTACGCGCCCGAAGTTTTTGTACGCAAAGTACAGGGTGCGATAGATAAAGTTCCCAAGCGACCCAACGAGTTCACGGTTGACCCTCTCACCAAATACTTGCCACGAAAAATTCAGCTCCTTCGTGTGTGACGTGTAGCTGGCGAGGTAGAAGCGAAGTAAATCGGGATGAAACCCGTGGTCGAGGTAATCTTCATCTACCCAAACCACATACCCGCGACTCTTTGAGAACGTCTTGCCGTCGACTTTGACCATTCCCGACGCGACGATAGCCGCCGGCAACGTGTAGTTCGCTCCTTTTAACAGCGCCGGCCAGAAGACGGCGTGATGGTAGACGATGTCGGTGCCGATGAAATGAATTATGTTCGAATCGCTCTTCCAATAATCTTCCCAGGCGCTTGTCGCTTCCTCGGTAAATGAGATATACCCTATCGGAGCGTCAACCCATACGTAGACCACCAGATCCGTTCCAGGAAATGAGACGCCCCACGCCAGATTTCGCGTGATACACCAGTCTTTCAGTTCGTTGCTGACCCATTCGCGCGCATAGTTGCGGGCGTTGGCCGTACCTCCAAGCGATTCGAGGTACGTTAACAAGAAGTCCTTAAATGCGGAGAGCTTGAAGAAGTAATGCTGCTCTTCCCGATATTCGGCACTGGCCCCACACGTTTTACACGTCGGATCGAGAATTTCCCCCGGTTCGAGATGGCGGCCACACCCTTGATCGCACTCGTCCCCGCGCGCCGGCATGCCGCAAAAAAAGCACGCTCCCTCGACGTAGCGATCCGGTAGAAAACGATCGCACTCAGGACAGTACGCCAATCGTATGACCCGCGGGTATATGCAGCCGTTTGCTTGGAGCGATTTGACGATTTCCTGCGTTCTGAAGTGATTTGTGGGAGCATCGGTGTTTCCATAATGGCTAAAGTCGACTGACAGAGCCTTAAACGTGTCCTCCCAGTAGCGGTGATAATACGCAGCAAGCTTGGCTGGCGTCGTTCCTTGCTGTTCAGCGTTAATCACTATGGGAGTTCCGTGCGTGTCTGAACCGCACACGAAGAGCGGGTCTTGTTGGAGCTTCTTGAGGCATCGAACGTAAATGTCCGCCGGGATGTACGTCCTGAGGTGACCGATGTGGCACGGCCCGTTCGCGTAAGGCAGGCCGCACGTGATGAGAAGCGGTTTATTCGAAGTCATTTTGAAGTCCTCGTAGCACGAGACCGCATTTCGGCATCCACAGCTTGAGCCGTATTCACCTTGAAACGCCTCCGGTGCACCAAAACGTCGGAGCTTCGTTTCGTGACGCCACGCCGATTCTGCGACACGGGCTTCACAATGCATTGTGATAGAGGCTACCTATTTTAACTCTTCGAGAGCAGCGCTCTTTTCTGAGTCTCAGGACCCCACAGTTTTGACGTGGGGCTGCCACACGACGCATATGCGTATCGTTCGAACTGAGGCACCTTAAAGGGAAGTCACAGTTGAAAAGGCTTAAGTCTTGAAGACCGTGATCACTGTGCAAAGGAATTCGCGTGAATTGACGACAGAAAGGAGGCCTTTTATGAGTGAAGAAGTGTCTTGTCAAACGTGTGGTGCCCCGCTACCACTTAATGCGCAGTTCTGCGTTCAGTGTGGAACCCGTGCAAGTAAGAACGCCCCAGCAGCTGATGCAAGTGCGGGGTCGCCGATGCCAGGCTCACCCATTGCCATAGACGGGGTTCTAGTGGTGAGTTCAAATTGGATCCCAGGATATACTATCATTGAAACACGAGGATTCATCTACGGCCTTACGGTGCGGAGTAGAGGGCTTGGAAGAAATATTGCAGCAGGATTGCGGTCTATCGCAGGAGGAGAGATTCGCGAGTACGTCGAGATGATGCAACACGCCAGAGATGAAGCGCTATACCGACTCGTGGAGCACGCAAAAGCAGTCGGTGCCAATGCGATAATAAGCGCCTATTTTGATTCGTCGGAGATTTCTGACTATATGCAGGAGATCCTAGCATACGGAACGGGTGTCGTGATTGGGAAGAAATAATCGGTGAAGTCGCGAGCGACGAGAACTTAGAAGGCAGCACGCCGCATACTAATGCCCTCGCCGTCTTAGCAGATGGCTGCGACGTCACTGCAAACGGCAACCCCCGTGAACAGCTTAATTCGGCTTTTGTTATTCTGAAGACGTAGAGTGCGACCGCGATCTTGTTCAAGTTCACTATCATGCGCTCTGACTAAGCCCCACCCGCCGTGACCAGGGGCTAAGCTCAAGAGCTTAACGATGAAGATAACAAGCAATCCGATGACTGGTCCGGCAGAGATGCCTATGAGCGGCGTGAGGTTCACGTACCCTTCGTGCGAACGAAGTGTTAATCAGGAAGATTGCGAAAGAAACTGCGGCAAGCATGCCGGCGATAGCTAGCCGCTGAATTGCGATCGTGCGCCTTCGCGTGACAACGAGTACGACAATGAGCAGCGCGAGGGCTAGTAACCACCAAAATAGGGCCCATTAGGGAAGAACGCAGGTGGAAGATGAATGTGCGCCATTTTAGAGCTTGGCAAGATCTAACGAATTGCCGCTTAGCTATCATATGAGGCTTTCTGTGTCGAATAGCGCCGGAGCTCGAGCACGATTATGAACGAGCGGTGATCAGTGCTCAGTCAGTCTTCGTCAAATGGCAGCCTATTGTGCTTTTCTAAACTCATCGGTTCTACGTCCAAGGTTCTGAATCGATGATAGGGCCACTCGTAGATGATGACCGGATTAGCGAACACCTTTGCGTCTCTTCCAAAAAGCGATATCCGTGTGTAGGTGCAGGTCTCATCCAAGGGATAATTGCCTGCCGCCTCTTCAAAAAGGCGCTCCACGCGCCCTCGACATTGGGAAAGATTCCTCTTGTACCACTCCTGTGCAAGATGGAGCTGATCAGCAGTTTTTTCGGATGCTGTGCTCTTCATTATGGTGTCCGCTGAGTGGAGGGCTAGCGTGTAATCAGCGCCGTATAATCCTTTTAAATTCCTGGGCGAAGGCTTTATATGTGCCTCATCGTTTCCGGAAGATTGTGCGTTTGGCGTTTTATTTCCTACAACGACGGCAACAATAGCCACCGCAAAATCTTGCAGGTGGTGTTTCAGGTCTGTCAACAGTGAGCTTTCATCAAAAGCCGCGCTTGTTCGAACAGAATCTGTGAGTCTCCTAGCATTGGTCGATGCACGCGGCAATCGATCGAGGATTATCAGCATCGACCCACCCTGATTCGCGTCAACTTGATTTTTAGCCATGCGTAGGGCACTTCTCACGCCTGCGATTGTCGTTTCTTCATTTGCTTCGACGACCGTCAGGTAACGGGCCGCCCCTCTGCTCAATCGTTCTCCTGCTTCGATTACCCGCTTCAGTGTCGTTTCGTCTGCTTCAGCATCAAATGCATTCTCGCGATACCGTGAAAGCTCCGTTCCATCAATCCCGCTGCTCCGCGCAAGTGCGCGCTCTGCAACGTGTTCTTTGCTCATGCCATAGCTTACGTATAGCGTAGGAAACCGATTTTGCACAGCAAAGTCAGCACACCACGCAATAAAGTCCGTTGCCTCCGTATCGCACCCAGTCACCGCGTATAACTTGCCTGGCTTCCAGCCGCCACCAAAAGCAATATTGAGCCACTCTGAGGGTGTAGGAATAACCTCCCTCCTCTTTGCAAAAAGATTCGAGACGAAAAAATCGAGATCTTCCTCAAAGGTGGGCGTTTTATCGCTCGCTTCAAACAACAATGTGTTCGATTGATCCCTGAGCGTCCTCAAGACGATTTCAAGCGGAAGAGTGCCCGAAGCTAGCGCCGTTTCCGCCATTTGAACGAGTTCTTGCGCTCTAAGCCGCGCCCCACGTGCATTTGTGAGGTTCACATACTTTATGAACGTATCTCGCTTGCACGTTGCACGGTTTCGTAGCCGCTGCACGTATCGTGCTATTTCGCTCACGTGCGGGCGCATCTCAGGGCTTCGAGAGAAGAGGCTTAAGATTGCGCTGCATCGTATCTGTCGGTCGTGATAGGCGAGATAGTGACACGCGTGCCACAGCACGCGATTAAAAGGCAAACGAATGCCTCCTCTAGATACATACTCATCAGCGAATCCCTCCGAGCGGAGCCCTAGCCTCAGCGCTTCGGTGACACTGTCCGGATCGTTAAGCAGATACGTGAGGATATCTTCTTCCATCGAAGCTTGGTCCTCACTTCGTTCGTAGTTCGGTTCTTTGATTGGCCTCGCTTGATAGTACTCGCAGTTCCAGCCCGTGCACGCAGGGCGCTCTCGAAGCCTCTTGCACGACCAGATATCCTCGCAGTTCCAGCAGTACCTCCGGGGATTCTCTCGAGCCTGTGAAAGGCATTCCATAAACTTCTGGGCGTCGCGTACCTCCCTCGAGCCCCCGAAGAAGACCGAATTGCGTATCACCGTCTGCGCCATTTTTCTCCCTTGCATGTCGCTAAGCCCTTTTGTCACAACGTATCGCACGAGGAGCAAGTGCGCCGTGTCGCACTCAATATCAGAAGGCACGCCGTGATGCAACAGATCGAGGATACACGGCGGATGGCGGATTCTTTTGCGAAAAGACTTCTGAAATCGGGGTACCACATTTTGACTAGGCACGGATCACTGCCTCACTCGCCTAAACGTGCATCGAAAACGTATAGCTCAACTTCAGCCAAGAGCGAATGGCTGTGGCGATGGATACGCCACCGGTTCCTGTTTTTTGCGAAGTAGCCCGTATACGTTACCTGTGCGTTAGGTGAAAGTGTATCGCTAGTGCCCGTCACGATCACAGAAGAGTGCATGTTCGACCGGCGGAGACCTCCTAGCGTCACCTCTCCGGCGCGCATTATCCGATTCTCAACGCTCCAAGATCAAACGCGTGTTAGGCGCCCTAACCGACCTGAAAGCTCACGATGCCGCCATATCGCCACCGATTCACGCGCGCGTGGTGCCTCATCACCCTTGCCGGTACCCAACTTCGCACACGCTCGAAGCGTTCGCCGTGGCGATCAACGGCATCTCAGCGTCCACCAGCGAACTACTTTGGTGAACTCTCACAAAACCCTTGATGCTATTTCGTTGATCATGAAGATTATACCGTAACTACTGACTTTTTGAGCGACGCGGCCGAGTGTTTGCTTTGCGCTTTAGGGGAGGCGTCCGCTCTGAGTTAACCTTTTTTTGTAAGCGCCTTTATCTCCTGCCCCAAGCAAAAAGCGTATCGGAGCCAAACTCACCTAAATAGCGAGCGATGAAATTGTTTAAATACGCTGAAACACCTAACTCTACGTGATTTGATGCGCGAAGCCAACACCAGTTCAGTCCCGTACGGAAGATACGAAAAAGACGACTCAATTTTCGGTCTGTCGGATCTAGCGAGCCTGGCTGCGTTCATCTATCTTTTGTTCTTTCTCCTGGCGCTCGTGTTATATAGCGCCAATCCTTTCGAGCCGGCGGTGTTCGGATTCTACAAACTCTCCGTCTTCTTTCAAATCGTGTCGTTCTTTGGCATCTTTTTTGTTCCGACGTTAATGCTCTACTTCGCCCTCGACTTCACAAAGAGCGTTGGGCACACGGTTGTCGTGCTCGGGTACCCTATTCTTGTGCTTGGGGCATCAGCAGTCCTTAACATACCCGATGCACCACTTTTCGCAGCGCTGGGCGGACTTGTGCTCTTTGCGTTCTATTTCTTAGCGGGGCTGAATCGTTCGGCGATCGAGAGACGACAACGCGCTCCACGTAGCCAGCGCGCCGTCCGTCAGAGGCCAGTTGTTGTACCCCCGCCACGGGCGCCCCCTCAACGACGGCCGTCAGATCAGCGTTCTCCCGATCAGAGGCGGCAGATGTCACAATATGCGCCACCGAGCCGTCCTCAGGATTTCAGACGAGAGGCCAGACCACAATACAGGCCCTCAGATAGCTTTCTTTCTCGGCTCGACCGATTTCTCGATCGGTACGACTACGTAGACGGCGAGGCCGTGCGAAAGGGGTCGCGACGCAGCGGGAGGCACGAAAGGGATCAACGGCGCGGCGGCCGATAGGCGCTATTTCCGCTATTCCCAGCAATCAGCCTATGAGACAATCGCCGCCATGATGAAGCGATGGATGATCTCCATTATAGGGAGCATCATTCCCGGACGGGGGACCCCTATAGGGGTTTTCTGCCAGACCCAGCACGCGACAAGCAGCCAATACGACGAGACGAACGTGGCAAATCCCACCAAGATCGCCAAGTCTTTCAGGCGTTTCCTGTAGCCCACGAAGTACGGCACAAAGAGACTCATCGCGATCATGGTAACGACGCCAAGCACGCGGTTCAGCGAGAAACTCAACGCTCCGATAAAGCCGCTTACTGCAGGCGCGAAGAGCGCCGCGTACCCGAGCGCTGATCCGCTGAACACAATCCACGCCGCGGCAAATGCCTCTTTAATTTGCGACGCGTGAACGAGAACCTCGCGTATGCTTGCGAGCGTGAAGAAGACTAGCGGGATATACAGCGGCAGAAAGTAGCGCATATCAAGGCCAAATCCTTGGTTTAGGCCGAACGGGGCGTAGATTATGATGTGCGCGACGATGCAGATGAAAAACGTGACTGCGATTGCGCGGCTCTTCTCTACCCTTAGGCGCGCCGCTCCCGTCCTGAATCTCGTCAGCGTTCGCATGGCGTACGGGACAGCAGCAAAGAGGGGGATTATGAGCAAGGGGCATATCTGAAATACCGAGAGCGTCACCGGCATGTCGACATAGAACAGCACGTGATAGAGGTCCTGGGGCCAGCTCGGCACGGTTTGCAGGTTCCACGTGGCTAAAAAGAGCATAGGCAGACTTTGGATCGTGGAGAAAAATGCTGAACCGGTGGCTGCGTTAATCGGGGACGCCTGCTGCGCGATTTGTGGGTGCGCACTGAGATAAACGGGCGACAAGAAAGGATTGTGAAAGAGCAGGTAGTTATCGATGAAGTACGGGATCATCGCAAGCAGCACCGTGGCCGCGGCCGTAATCACCGCCCTAATTCTCGCTGCTGACGTCAACAAATCCGTCAGAATGATGGCGATTAGGAGCGGAATGGCGTCAAAAACCCGCACCCAGACGCCGAGCCCGACGAAAACGTAAGAGAGGTAGCGATAGCGCTGCTTGCCGTCCAGCAGATACGTGTAGAGGCTCCAAACGCTCGCTACGATGAGCAACACCGACGCTGTTTGATCTTTCGCTGAGACCGCCCAGAACGTGAGGGGCGTCGCAATCAGTATATACGCGGCCCCAAAGGCGGCTACGCGCTCATCAGCAAAGTACCGCGTGAAGATTCGCAACGAAAGCAGGACGATGGCCGCCATCGCCAAGATATTAAACAGCTGGATGGCCATGAGAGCGCCCCACGGGTCAAAAACAAGCGGCGGCAGACGAGTGCCGATGTAGCCGTTGATGATGAAGAGGGTGAGCGCGACAAACGCGCCAACGCTGCGACCGAGTCGTGGCCGGTGCCAACGCCTTCCCAGAAGCGAGCTCACCATGAACACACTAAAGGACCACAGAGCAGCGAAGAAGAGCCTGATGCCGACCGTGACGCTGATGAGGTAAAGGAACGCGTAAAACGGGGACGCGAAGACTGGAATGGCGTGCGTGTAGAAGGCGTATGTATGGCCCTGGAAGGAAAACCCAAGGATGGGAGCTGAGCCTCCAAAACTCAGGCCTTCGTAGAGCTTGGTAGGCAGCGTATCGATCGAGAGCGACCCGCGAGCAAGATTGATGAGCTCCGCCGCGAGCGTTACCTCGTCGTTGATGAAGATGTTAACGTTCCAAATCGCGATGCAGACTGCAAGCGATGCGTAAAAAAGCAGCGCAGCCGTTTCGTTAGGTAAAACGCGTGCGTAGAGGCTCCGTAGCGTGTTGTTGCTCATCACTTAGATAGCCGAGCGCTCGGCTTCACGCTCCATGATCATGTCATAGACGCTAATGTACCCATCGACCATATGATCCACATCAAAGCGCTCCGCGCGTGTCCTGCACCGCTGCCTTCGAATGCTGCCAACCTCGCCCACTTTGTCGATCGCGTCGCGCACGCTCTGAACGATAAAGCCTGTCTCTCCGTCGACGAGTATCTCCCGCACGCTGCCTTGATCGGTGGCAATGACGGGGGTGCCACTTGCGAGAGACTCAACTAGGGTAAGACCGAACGGCTCAGCAAAAGAGATCAGGTGCAAGCTGCAATACGCCTGCTTGAAAAGCTCGTTTCTTGTTTTTTCGTCCACCGTGCCGAGATACTGTATCTGCTCCCCGTCGATCTCAGGCTTGACGCACTTCTCGAAATAGGCGCGATGCTCGCTCGCGACGAGCCCGGCAATCTTCAGCGTCATTCCGGTTTCTTTTGCCACCTCAATGGCGCGATGCGTGCCCTTGTCACGCGATATGCGTCCGAAGAACAGAAGATAATCATCGGGAGCGTCACCGCACTCAAAGGAGCCGACGTCGATCCCGTTGTACACGGTGGCAACGTAATTTAGGCCTTCCGCTCGATCGGCGTCGCTGATGGACACGTAGTAGTTATCCCAGTACTTTCTGTACACGGGCAGAATCCGCTCTGAAGAGAATCCGTGTATGGTCGTAAGAAGAGGAGTATCCGTGAGCCGTGAGAAGGTCAGCGGATAGAAGTCGTAGTGACTGTGAATAATATCAAATTCGTGCGCTTTTTCGAAGGCGTTTGATATGTGGAGCCATTGATAGACGCCAGCGTCAAGCGATTCATCTTCATAAAATCCGTGCGGACACACCCACTCAAGCTTCGCCTTCGTGACAGAGTCGCCGGTCGCGAAGAGCGTAACGTCATAGCCTCGCTCGACTAGGCCTTCGGTCAGGTAATGGACGACGGTCTCCCAAGGTCCGTAACGGCGTGGCGGGGTTCTCCACGAGATTGTGCCCAGCATCCCTATCTTCAATCGACAACCTCCCCGCGCTCAGCATTATGAACCAGACACCAGCTCCGTCGCGCAATTCTCGCCTAGTTCGATGCTTTCGGCGCCGCTTTAGCCGCGTTCGCGTCGCTTTGTAGCGCCTCCACACTATCGGTGCGCTCCCACGGCAGATCGAGATCAGCGCGACCAAAATGCCCATATGCGGCGACTTGTCGGTAGATCGGGCGTCGAAGTCCCAGCGTGTTAATGATCCACCCCGGGGTGAGTGCAAAACGGCGCGCGATGATCTCAGAGATAGACTCCTCAGGTATGTGGGCTGTTCCGGACGTATTGACGTATATCGCAATAGGTTGGGCTACGCCTATCGCGTATGAGATCTGGATTTCGCACTTGTCGGCGAGTTCAGCCGCAACAACGTTTTTCGCGATATACCTCGCCGCGTACGCTGCCGATCGGTCGACCTTTGTCGGATCCTTTCCCGAAAAAGAGCCCCCGCCGTGGCGCGCCATTCCTCCGTACGTATCGACGATGATCTTACGCCCCGACATGCCAGCATCGCCCCTGGGGCCTCCGATCACGAATCGACCCGTAGGGTTGACGTAAACCTTCGTTTCCTTGTCGATCATCTCAGCGGGGATAACGACGTCGATTACGTTCGCTTGAATATCCCGTCTGATGGTGTCAAGTTCGACGTCCGGAGTGTGCTGCGAAGATACGATTACTGTGTCGACTCTGATAGGCCGATCGTTAGCGTATTCCACCGTTACCTGCGTCTTGCCATCAGGGCCGAGATACCCTATTTCTCCAGATTTTCTAACCTCAGTCACCCTCAGCGCAAGCTTATTCGCGAGCAGAATCGGCATCGGCATCAGCTCCGGTGTTTCATTTGTGGCATAGCCGAACACCATCCCCTGATCGCCCGCGCCCAGTTCCGCATCCGCATCTACGTCCGCGGAGACCTGTAGACATTCGAGGTCGAATCCATCGTCACCCACGGTTGAGACCCGGCACTCAAGCGACTTGTTGACCCCTTGAGCGATATCCGGAGACTGTTCTTTGATCGATACGATGATCCCGCAGGTGTCGCCGTCGAAACCAAATCGTGAATCGGTGTAACCTATCTCGCGGATCGTATCACGCACCACGCGTGGTATGTCCACGGTACAAGTCGTCGTGATTTCGCCGATCACCACTGCGAGCCCCGTAGTCACTGCCACTTCGCACGCGACTCGCGCGTTCTTAGGGTCGCGCTCGATGATCGCGTCCAGTATAGCATCCGAAATCTGGTCACAGATCTTGTCGGGGTGCCCTTCCGTTACTGATTCGGACGTAAACAAAAAACGATTCTCAGACATCCTGCCTCGATTCGCTCTACCACGGACAACCTTTTTACCGGTTGGCTTTATCATTGGTATCTATATAAAGCGTATGGTTGCCGGAGGCGACTGCATAGCAGATGAGGAATTTTGCGATGAAGAACATAATCAAGGACATCAGCCTCGCTAATGCGGGGGAACGACGAATTGAATGGGCTCGCAGGCACATGCCCGTTCTTGAGAAGATTAAGAGTGAATTTGCCCGCGAAAAACCGCTGGATGGCATTAACGTTACTGCGTGTCTTCACGTAACGGTCGAAACCGCGAACCTTATCCGTGCGCTAAGCGCCGGAGGAGCGAATGTCGCGCTCGCAGGCTCAAATCCACTCAGCACCCAAGACGACGTCGCCGCCGCCCTCGCAACCGACGGGATCTCCGTATGCGCCTTTCGCGGCGAAAGCGACGCTGAGTATCATGCGTGTTTAGAAGAGGCGCTCAAGATCGGCCCGCAGGTCACGCTTGACGACGGCGCGGACGTTATCGCCACGGTTCACCACGATCATCCCGAATACCTAAGCGCGGTGATGGGCGGCTGCGAGGAGACGACAACGGGCGTTGTCAGGTTGAGGGCAATGGCAGCAGAAGGCGCGCTCAAATATCCTGTAATCGCCGTCAACGATGCCGAAACCAAGATGATGTTTGACAATCGGTACGGGACCGGACAAAGCACGCTTCACGGCATTATGAATGCAACTAATTTCTTGTTTGCCGGAAAAACCGTCGTTATCGTCGGCTACGGGTGGTGTGGCCGAGGCGTCGCAGCGCGCGCAAGAGGCCTCGGCGCGAACGTGGTTGTTGTCGAGGTCGAGCCACGAAAAGCCCTTGAGGCGGCAATGGACGGCTTTAGAGTGATGCCGATGCGCGACGCGGCAATGATCGGCGATCTCTTCATCACGGTCACCGGCGACGTCTCAGTCATTCGAGGGGAACACTTCGCGGTCATGAAAGATCAGGCTATCGTCTGCAATTCGGGACACTTCAACGTAGAACTCGATCTGAAAGAGCTCAAAGAGATGGCGACCAGCACGACGAATGTCAAAGAGAACGTGGACGAGTATCGCATGCCCGATGGCAGGACGCTTTACGTGCTTGCGGAGGGGAGGCTCATCAACCTCTCGGCGGCCTTCGGACACCCGCCCGAAGTTATGGATATGAGCTTCGCGAACCAGGCACTGTGCGTCAAATACGTCGTCGAAAATCACGCGCATCTGAGCAACTCGGTGCACGGTGTGCCGACCGAAATAGACAAACGGGTCGCCAGGCTGAAGCTTAGTGCGATCGGTATTGAGATTGAGCAACTCACGCCGCAGCAAGAGGCGTACCTCCACTCGTGGACGCTCGGAACGTAGCTCCGTCACGTTGTCTAGGGGAGAGGTTTGAATGGGAGGAACGTGAACGATGACCGCGATCGATGACTATATAAAAGACGTATTTGGAAGCGATGCGAACGTCGTGCAGGTCAGCGAACTAGGTCATCCGACCGAGGAGCTCAAAGGCTTTGGTTATGGACGGCCCTATCAGATCACGTTTTCGCTCGACGGCGTGCTCAAATCCGTGGTGCTTTCGTCGATGCGACGTGAGGGTGGCTTTGGTCACGATCACTTCTCCGACCGCGCCCAGATACTCATCTGGCAGCACGCCACCTTTGGCTCACTCCCGCGGCACGTGCGGGCGTTCGATGTCGGCTACTTCACCCGTGACGGAAGCATGCGATCTGCCCGCGACGCCGATGAGTACTTCATCCTGATGGATCTGGTCACGGGAACCGAGTACTTCAACGATCTCAATACCGTTAGGGACTCGGGCACGCTGACCGATCTCGATGTGGCCCGTGCCGAAGCGCTCTCAAATTACCTCGTCGCTATACACGGGGTGAAACGCGATGAACCTGTTATCTACACGCGCCGCATACGCGAGCTCATAGGGCACGGCGAGCTCATTATGGGCCTGATCGACAGCTACCCGAATAGCTTCGACGCATTTTCGCAAGATGATTTTCGCCTGCTCGAAAAGCGCTGCATTGATTGGCGATATGCGCTAAAAGACCGCGCGCATCGGCTTTGCGTGGTCCACGGCGATTATCACCCGTGGAACATCATGTTCAGAGACGGCACTGATTTTACCGTTCTCGACAGAAGCCGTGGAGAATTCGGAGAAGCAGCTGATGACGTAACGTCGCTGAGCGTGAACTATCTCTTTTATTCAATACAGAAGTACGGGAAGCTGGCAAAAGAGTTCAAGACGCTGTTTGACTCGTTCATGCGAAACTACCTACAGGAGACGCAAGATCACGAACTCCTTGAGGTTATTCAACCATTCTATGCGTTCAGGGGGCTTGTTGTCGCAAGCCCTATATGGTATCCGAACATCGATCGGCAGGTGCGGCAGAGGCTGTTCAACTTCGTGCGAAACGTGCTTGAAGTCGAAACGTTCGACTACCGGAACGTCAACGCACTCCTGAAGGATTGACCCCCGAGGTGACCCCTGACAATGGCCTGGGCTATCTGGATTACCGGACTTCCCGGAAGCGGCAAAACCACTATCGCACGAGAAGTTGCCGAAAGGCTCAAGGACGAAAGGCTGAAAACACTGCAACTTGACGAGATTAGGACTATCGTCACTCCCCAGCCAACGTATTCAGAACAGGAACGCGATATCGTCTACGCGTTTCTCGCGTACACGGCAAAGGTACTTACCGAGTGCGGGGTGAACGTTATCATTGACGCGACGGCAAACCGAAAACGCTATCGCGATCTCGCTCGTCGGCTCATACCCCGCTTCGCCGAAGTTTATGTCAGCTGTTCGCTTGACACGTGCTTTCAGCGCGAGGCACATCGGGTGGCAGAGTTCACACCACCAGGCATTTATGAGAAATCGCACGCGAGGGAGGCAGCCGTGCCTGGAGTGAACGTAGCATACGAAACGACCGAAGACCCTGAGTTGACCATAGACAGCGAGCTGGTTGCGCCGACCGAGGCAGCTGGAGTCATCGTGCAAGAGATGAGGCGACTTTTCGATGGAACTTGATACTATAGTGGCCATAGCTACGCGGGCAATGGAGTCCGTCCTTGCGTTCGTCAAAACGGAGACAGAGTTCTCCGCGATTACAAAGCGAAAAGAGCGCGACGTGACGCGGAGGTTCGATCTCGTCGCGGAGCAAACGCTGCAAGACGAGCTGCTCGCCGCAGGGATCAGCGCGCGGATTGTCTCAGAAGAGTGGGGCGACCGCACCATTGGAGAAGACCCGCAGTGCACGTTCGTCTTCGATCCGATCGATGGATCCACCAACGTCGCTATCGGTTTTCCGTACTTCTGCTCGTCGCTCGCCTACGCCCCGAAAACCGACGACGTCACCTTGAGTGACGTTACCATGGGCGCCGTAGTCACGAACTCCTTAGACGCCTATGCCGTCAAACGAGGCGAAAGCGTGCGCTTCAACTCGACGCCGCTCGTGACGAAAAAATCCCCTCGGTACAAGCCCGTAGTTGCTGGATACGCTTATGGGGTGCCGCGCATTCCACGTGGACTCATCGAGCTCGAAAAGCGCAGCATCGTGCGGATTTTCGGAAGTATTGCCTACGATCTGTGTCAGGTCGCCTCGGGAACGCTCGACGCAGTTGTTGACACGCGAGATCGCCTGAGCAGTTACGACATCGCTGCCGCGCAGCTCATCGTGCGCGAGTCGCACGGATTCGTCACGACAGGTGATGGCAGCCAATTAGATGCCCCAGTCACCGCTAGTAACCTATCCCTCATTTGTTCCACAGACTCGACACTGCACGACACAATCGTGCAGACGTTGCGCCAATTCTCAAAGGATTGACAGAACCAACCCAACAACGACACATCTTGACTGGTCAAGCCTTCTGCCTTTAGTCTTGTCGAATTGAAGCCAACCAAGATTTCCTGGCGCCCGCGATTGCCCCTTCGCCGACACAAAGCTCGAGCTCTACGCGTAGTCGAGAAAGAAGAATAGCCGTTCTCTCTGCAACAAAAACTAGGGCCTGGGGGGGAAAAGCAGATTTGAACTTCTGAGGTCAGGTTCCATTTCCCCCCCAGACTAAAGGGCCTGTAAAAAATCGATACTGTGTTGACTTACTAGAATATAAACCTGACTTGAAACAAGAGTCTTTGCGTGGCGTCGCAGTTAAAGAAGTCGCTGTATGGCGGTTCGTGGCTGCTTCTGCGATTTGCTGCACAGCGTCCCTAACCAAAAACACACCAGTAGCTCTAAGTGCTCAACAATCACGTCTTTTCGTAACACGCCCACATCTTGAAAAAATCGGTCCTGGTCATTTTCAGCTCGTGAATGATGGTGTGCAGCAACCCCTTTGGAAGCTGGCGATGAGCGTGTATCGGTATCGTGGTTGCCTTGCCGTCCTCCGAAACTAGCCGAACGTGTGAACCGCGCGTTCGAGTCACGCGATAACCTATGGACTCCAGGAACTTGACGAGTTCGCTGCCGCTCATCGACGGAAACTTCTCGATATGCGCCGCAGCGGCGCCCGTTTGCTCGCAGCTCGGGATCAGCTTCAGTTCTGTCCCTCCTCCTCAAGCTCTTCCTCGCATAGCTGAATACACTCCTTGATGTTATCCAATGCCTCTTCGAGAGTTGTGCCGTATGAGTGACAACCTTTTAAGGTCGGACACGTTGCGATGTAGTAACCGGCATCATCTCTCCTGATAACGATCTGACATTCCTCCACGAACTAACCCCTAAGAGGGCTTCTCGTGCACGTATAATAATGCTTGCACCGGTGATGGATGTTCTCGCGAAAGCTGATGAGGAGGACTCCGATCCCATCGAAGCGAGACTTGATAAGACAGGTAGTAGATAGCTTCGCCATGAGTGTGCCGTTGAGGCCGGCGGTGTGACAACAAAGGCTTAAGTTTGCAGACACTCCTTTCTGAATGGGTCAGCTGACCGTGTTTTGGCACGTTTCGCAACCTGAAGGGGATACGCTGTTGTGTTGATTGAAGGGCACGACGATCAGAAGCTCAAGCGAGTCGGTGCGCGGATTAAGTCTCGCGTAGATCAAGCGAGCAACGCTGCTGACGGAGCGGGGGGGGGTTCTTCTCAGTTCATTCCCGCACTTTTCTACCCCGCAGGCAACAGCGACTACGCGCAAGCACTTACGCTCAAGCGAGCTTTAATCGAAAAGCACGACGGAAAATCGCTCGAAGAGGTGACCCCTGGGACCGAACTCGTCACTGAGCGCGGGACGTGTTACCGCGTACAGACGGAAGCGAGGGTAGGTATACATACGATACCTCCAAATCAAGCCAAAGAGAGGCTATTATCAGATTTCAAGCTCCTCCCCGGCATTAGAGAGACGACCGAGCGCGCGTTGAAGGAGCGTGGCTACCGTAGCATCGCTGATCTCGTCGAGCACGACCGCTTTGGAGTCCAGGCGCTCCACTTCTTAGAGCTTGTCGAAACGCGCAACTCGGGTGAATTAATCGAATGGGTTGGAAGAAGGTTTCCGAGATCCTATCCGCTCGCGCTGCAGACCTCAGGCTTTCATACGCCAGACCAGTTGCTTTTTGTGGATGTCGAGAGTCTGGGCCTCTTCGCAAGCCCGATCATAATCATAGGCGTTGCTGAGGCGGTCGACGAGACCCTAACCGTCAGCCAGTACGTTGCGCGGAACGTGGGCGAAGAGCCGGCGGCACTAGCAGCGCTGCTTTCCCACGTTAACGCAAGCACCGCTCTTGTAACCTTCAACGGGAGAGCTTTTGACGTTCCTTTCCTTGAGCAACGCTTCGCTTACTACCGGATCCACGGCAATCTGCAGCGGGCTCACTTCGACATGCTCCAGTTCGCGCGACGAAGGTGGCGAGGGCTAACTCCTGACTTCAAGCTGACCTCATTGGAAAAACACGTCATAGGCGCTCGTCACTCAGATATTCCTAGCGCGTTAGTACCGGAATTCTATGAGACCTATCTGCGCACACAGAACGCCGGGCCGTTAGTCGCCATTATCGACCACAACAGACATGATCTAATCGCGCTAGCACACATTTTCTCCAAGATTTGTGAGGGCTAATCATATCTGTCGAGAACGTTCTGCGAATCCTACAAAGCGACCCAATGTTCAGTCGCAAGGTTGCGCACACCGAAGTGTTATCTGCCCGAGATCCGATCTTCGCTCAAACGACCGACGAGATTGCACCAAGCGTGCAGGCCTACTTGCGCAAAAAGGGCATTCGATTGTACCGTCACCAGATCGAAGCGCGCGCCGCGCTGCGCGAAGGCAAGGACATAGTTATCGCAACTCCCACCGCTTCCGGCAAGACGCTCGCATTCAACGTACCCATTTTTGAGGAGCTCGACCGCGAGCGTAACGCGACTGCACTCTACCTCTATCCAACGAAAGCGCTCTCGAACGATCAACTGAATGTCCTTCAAGAGCTCGAGCTGATTAGCGGCGTACGTGTTAATCCAAGCGTTTACGACGGAGACACACCCCCCCATAAGCGGCCAAAGATTCGAACGAGTGCGAGGATCGTGATCAGCAACCCCTATGAACTCCATCACGTCTTGCCGTGGCACTACAAGTGGCAGCGATTCTTGGCGAACTTGAAGTTTATCGTCATTGACGAGGCACACGTGTATCGTGGGGTCTTTGGGTCAAACGTCGCCCTTTTGATACGGCGCCTGCAGCGACTCTGCGCGTATTACGGATCTGAGCCGCAGTTTGTCATCTCCACTGCGACTCTTGCAAATCCGATTGAATTTGGCGAGAAGCTGACCGGAAGAAGCTTCACCCTCATAGCTGACGATGGATCCCCGAGAGCGCGCAAGTATTTCATTCTGTACAACCCGTACGCTGACGGCATCGGGAAACGGTCCGCCCATCAGGAAGCCAAAGACCTATTCCTCCTCTTTATGCGGAACCAGCTGCAGACTCTATGTTTCGCACCGTCGCGAAAGATGGCAGAACTCATCGCCCTTTGGGCAAAAAATGAGGCTAAGGAATCGACACCGTTGCTCGCCGACCGGATTGCAGCCTATCGGGCCGGCTACTTGCCATCGACACGGCGCCGGATCGAAGAGCGCTTAAGAAGCGGCAGCTTGGCAGGCGTAACGTCGACGAACGCACTCGAGCTCGGCATTGACATCGGTGGCCTAGACGCGGTTATCATGGCAGGGTATCCTGGCACGATCATTTCGACGTGGCAACAAGCGGGACGAGCGGGCCGCGGGCAGGACGAGTCGCTCGCGACCCTTGTCGGATTTCACGACCCACTCGACCAGTACTTTATGACGCATCCTAGCGCGTTGTTCGGAGGGCCGCACGAGCACGCCATTATCGATCTATCAAACGAGTACATCACGCTCGGACACGTCATGTGCGCGGCTGCCGAGCTGCCGCTTCGGCTACCTGACGACGCAGCGTACTTTCCTGGCCTCCTCTCAGAATCGCTTGAGGAGCTGCAGCGACAAGGCCTAGCCGAGGACACTTCAAACGGGTGGGTGTACTCGGGCAGGGGCAGGGCCACCGAGGCGGTCCCCCTAAACGCGCTCTCCTCTCAGATATTCAAAGTGCTCTGCGAGGGGCGGCTCCTCGAAACGCTCGACAAGACTCGCGCATACCGAGAGGCGCACGCGGGGGCGGTGCTGCTGCACGAAGGTGAGACCTACGTCGTCGAGCAGCTCGACTTGATCACCCGCATCGTTTCCGTGAGCAAGAAAAACGTGGATTACCACACAGAACCGATGAAAACCGTTGATCTTCGGATCGTCAAAGAACTCGAAAAAAGGGCTCACGGTGCGCTCGTGGTGTCATTCGGCATCGTCGAAGTCGTTGAGCAGTACGTTGGATACAAGACGCTCCGCTACGATCAAGTCGTGGGAATCGAGAGCCTTGATTTGCCGCCGCTCCGCTTCACCACGATGGCGCTGTGGTTCACGGTCCCGGATGAGGCCGTCACGCAAGTGGCAAATGAGCAGCTCGACATCGGCGGCGGTCTGCACGGCGCCGAGCACGCGCTGATCGCTATGATGCCGCTGCACGTTATGTGCGACAGGTGGGACATCGGTGGCGTTTCGACCACGTGCCACCCAGATACCGCGGCCCCAACGATCTTCATCTACGACGGTTTTGAGGGGGGGATCGGCCTGGCTGAAAAAGCCGTAGAGCTGATTGCTGAAATTGTCACCGTCACCCGTGAGCTTGTCGCAGAGTGCTCCTGTGACGTCGGATGCCCGGCGTGTATCTACTCCCCGAAATGCGGAAATGACAACAAGCCGCTCGACAAGCAGGCCGCAATCGTCGTGCTAGAACAGCTTGCGAATATGGCGTCCGCAACCTCTAACAGATAAGACGCACTCCGAACTGCCCCCTGGCGTTCGACTCAAAGCAGCTCTTGGTGGTCTTGCTGATTGCGTTTCGGCTCACCACGTATTACGGTTCACCTTCTGATCGCTAGCTCGGTTCAGATAAGAAGGCACCTGATCGCTTTACGCACTCGTTGTGGCAAGCGGTGCGTGCTAACAAACAGTTAATACGATACAAAACAGACCGAGTGCATCGACTTATCGTAGGGATGTGCTGAAATCGTGCCATTCGAGGTTATTCCTGCCATTGACATTAAGAATGGTCGCTGTGTCCAGCTTGTCGGAGGGGTCCCTGATGATGTCCTCGTATCGCTTGACGACCCGGTTGCTGTCGCAGAACACTGGATCAGTAGTGGCGCTGACCGCCTTCACATCATCGATCTTGATGGCGCATTCGGAAAGCCGCGGAATCTGAAGCTTATCTATAAGCTAGCAAAACTCGACGCGTTTATCGAGGTTGGCGGCGGGATTCGCGCCTATGAAGACGTCGCTGATTTGCTTCAGATCGGCGCAAACAGGGTGATTCTGGGCACCGCTGCTGTACGAGATCCGACCATTGTCCACAGCATGAGTGGTGAGTTTGGCAGCGAATCCATTATGGTGGCCGTCGACGCGCGGGGCGGTGAGGTGGTCATTGAGGGCTGGACCCGAAGCTCCGGCTTGAGGCCACAGGAGCTCGGCCTGCTCTTTCAAGAGCTAGGCGCAGGTTCACTGCTCTTTACGGACGTGGAAACGGAGGGGAGGATGAGTGGGGTACGTAGCGACGTCATCCGTGCTCTCGTGGAATACGTAAACATCCCCGTCATCGCGTCTGGCGGCATCGGCGTTCTGGATGACATCAGAGCGGTTGCTCAGACGGGCGCAGCTGGCGTAGTGATCGGCTCTGCAATATACACCGGCAAGTTCACGCTCAACGAAGCGTTTAACATAGTGAGCGACCTCTAGGGTATATGATCGATATGCGCACGGCTGACGTCGCGAGAAAGACTAGAGAGACCAAAATTGACCTTCATCTTAATCTCGATGATGCTTCCGAGAGAGCCATTGACACCGGCGTGCCATTTTTTACGCACATGCTCGAGGCGCTATCCCTGCACGGTGGCATAGGGATGCGCCTTACCGTGCAAAGCGACGGCAATCCCCATCACGTCGTTGAGGATGTCGGCATCGCGCTCGGGATGACACTTAAAAAGGTGATCGCAGATGCGCCTGAGATACGACGCTTCGGAAGCGCTTCCATTCCTATGGACGATTCGCTTGCCACCATCGCCGTTGACGCAGCCGGGCGGAGCTATGTCGTGTTTAATACCACAATCGCCTCCGGAGTTGACGGAGTCGACGCCAGCTTGGTCAAGCACTTCATCCAATCGCTTGCCTCGCACGCCATGCTAACGATCCACGTGAACGCCTACGGCACGGATGATCATCACACGATCGAGGCCATATTCAAAGCGCTGGGCGTCGCACTGAGTGATGCGCTACAGCCCAGAGAGGGTGTCCGAAGCACAAAGGGCGTGCTATAGACTTTTCAACTTGCGCTTGGCAATCGTTTTCTAGCGTAAGGTTCAACGGCCCTGATCGGTCGGCCGTTCTTACGATACCCCAAAGCATCAGCTCTTCTGTACCCTGAGAGCAGTACAATGAGCGTACCACTCTCTCCAGTCCTCTGGTACTTCCCAGAACGGGCACTCAAACATCGGAGACGTCCATTGCTTCAGACGCGCGCAGCGGTAGTTCCCCGTCGCGGAGGCATCGAACTTAGCCTGATGGTGACACAGCGAGCAGCGGCGAAGCGGGATAGAGCCAATGTCAAAGAGCGCCCAATCAATATCGTCCATTTGATCCCTCTGCGGTTCGAAAGCCAAGGCCAAACCTAGACACGAGTGCCGGACCCTGGGCACTAAGAATCTCATTCGATCCTGCAGCTCATAACGACGCATTGCGCTATAGTTTTTGTGCCGCTCCAGAACACGCACTCTCTGCCGTTGCTGACCAACTGAACAAAGATCTGCTTACCCTTCCCAACTCTGCGTTTGCGCCAGGCGCCAGAGTCGCACTCCTCGCCACGCTGGGCACTGCTTCATTGCAGATCAGGCTCGGCCAGTATAGCAGCGCGGCTGCCACCCTAAATAGCGCTTTCCTCAAGCGGATGGACGGATATGCCAAGTCCGGGGCGCCCGACAACGACGACTCTGTAAAGACCAACCAGGCCCAGTACCAGATGCATTACCTGGCATATATTACAGTCAAAGACTCCAGTGGCTATCAGGTGGTCAGGATGTATCACTAGCAAGTGCCCCGCCCCAACCGTAGTGCTGTTGGGCTATCGACGCAGGTAGGGGGCCTCCCCCCTCCTCGCGCAATGTCGTGCCGACGCGACCCAAAGGGATAAATCAAACCGTCACGTAGTGCGGCTTATGCAGCAGGCGCTGATTGAAAAGCTGGAAGCTTTCGGCCTCAGCGCGAAAGAGGCTCACCTGTACGCATTGTTGCTGAAGTACGGTCCGAAAACGACGGGCGAGCTGGCCAAGCTGCTGCACAGCTATCGCGTCGACGTGTATCGGATCCTGGAAACGCTTGCTGCAAAAGGAATGGTCGAAGAGTCGGTCGAGAAGCCGACAAAATACGCGGCGGTTCCAATCGAAGCGGCGCTCGAGGCCGCTATGATGCGCCACGCGTATGAGCTTCGCTGGATGGAAGAGAATCGGGATGAAGTGTCAAAGCTCGCACACGAGTACTTGTCCAGTGACGCCCTCGCGAACGACCTTCATACGTTTAAAGTGATTAAGGGCCGTTCTAGCACGCTCGCCTCCATGGAGCAGCTGGTTAAGACCGCCAAAGAACGCGTCGCATTCATTTCGTCACTCGGCGGCATTCCAATACTCTCTTTAAGCGGGCTGCTCGAGTGTTTTATCGACGCAACAACTAGAGGCGTTCGTGTGCGGTACATTACTGAAATCCTGCAGCGTAACATCGATTCGGTGCGGGAGGCTCTTGCAGGGGGCATCGAGGTCCGCCACCACGACGACTACGCGGGGTTGCGCTTTCTGGTCGCCGACGGCCACGAAAGTCTGACGACCATAACGTTTGATACGCTCCGCCACGGAAAAGACGCAGCTGATACCGCTTTCTGGACGAATAGCCCCGAATATGCACAATATCTCGAGGCCAGCTTCGAGCTTCTGTGGGACAGCTCCGTCGACGCCATGCAGCGCATTGACCACGTGCTGACAGATACCCAAAGGGCGCAGCCAAACGCAGCTAAAAATAGCCCTTAGCTCGCGTGTGCGCCGATACGTCAAGTTCGAAGCGTTTTTATAGCTATACGTTTCACCATGCGTGCGGGGCTGAGCCGTCCGTTTTTGCGATGTGATGTCTCATGAAGAGAGAGCGCGTACGTTGGTGTATACCTATTTTCATAGTCGCCGCGCTTATCGCTGCCTTTGTTGCCGCACCGATCGCCGCGACGACCATGGTTTCTGTTGACAAGAAGCAGGTCAATGCCGGAGGCGCGGTCATCATACAGTCCAATCTCGGCAAGCCAGGAGATACGGCAAAGATCGAGTACTACTATGACGCGAATAAAAACGGCATCGACGATGATGGAAGTGTGTGGACGTCCATCGCAGTTGTCAAAGACGGCGGCACGAACAACATGATTCAAGGCACGAGCGGTGCAATCGAATACCGCTGGGTCCCGCCGGCCAACCTCACTACAGGCCAGTACCTGGTTCGGGTGACCGATTCAGACAACTCCACCCCCAAGATCGCCCCCGTCGCTATCACCAATCCAGCAACGCCGCAGATTTCGTTCTTGGTCAACGGCGCTGCCACTACTCGGGTCAGCCCCGCCGGATTCGTTCAGGTTCAGGCAGACGTCCTCAACAACTGCGCGCTTTGTCATAGCGGCGACCCGTCGACGTGGAATGCCTCGAATCCCAGTTTCGATCAGCAGAAGATGCAAACGCACGTAACGGCGGACTTGAGTGCCCTCACCGGCAATCCAAACGACACCGCGGTACCTGCTGAGATGCTGCTCGGACACGGCCTCGTCGGTTGGAATGTGCAGCTCTCGCCACACTTACCCGAGGGCGCCGTCGGCCAGGTCTATCTCCAAGTGACCCAGGCGAATCTAACCATATCGAGTCACAACGCGACCCAAGGCAATAATACCACTAGCAATGCCACCAAACCGACAAACATTTTGAACGAAACCAACGCCACGAAGAGCAACACCACGCTAACCATCACGGCGATCTCTGCGCCCTCCTACCAAAACAGCACCGTCGCGGTCAATGTTACGGTGCTGAACCGAGGCGCCGACACCGCAAGCTCCACATACCTCGTCTTCCGAGACATGCCAAAAGACATCAGCGTCGACAACGGAGGCGCCTCTGATATCGCATCCAATTCAACAGCGGTCTTCTTGGTGAATATCACCGCAGCGAGTCGCGCTTCAGGCAACTACGACCTTAACTTCCACGCGACCAGCGGAAACCTCACGAGCGAAAATCGAACGATTCCCATCCAAATCGGCAACCCGACCGTCGCTGCGGCCAAGAGCGGAAGCCCGATACCCGGCTTCGAGGTGCCCTTAGCTGTCGTCGGACTGGTAATCGTCGCGTACGTCGCAAGCAGAAGGCGGTAGCCCGTCGCACGTTAAGGTGTGTATATATACCTCCCTGTGCTATCGTTTAGTATGCAAGTCGGCCAAGTCTCGGAGGACCTCGAAGCCGTCATCATGGCGGTGAACGAAATCCCTGAGTACCGAGAACAGATTATAGACGGGTTCATCGACCAGATGCTGCGCCGCCGAAAGCGCCGATTTGCGCTGTGGCGCACGACGGCAATTCTTCTTGCTGTCGGCATTTATGGAACGCTGTTTATCGACCGACTCATTTCGTTCCCGTTAAGTCTCTTTGCTCTTGCCTTCCTATGGATCACGATCGTTGCTACCTGGGCGACCACCCGGATGGTCGCTATCCTCGAGCGTCACGTCGCGCGCTTCGCGTTGATGTGGCTCCTCACGCGGACGGCCTTGCGGCGAGGTATATCGGGAGGCATCCTTACGTTGCTGACGCTCTCTGGTGCAAAAACGTGGCTTAAGCGATTCGTCAGCCAGTATTTGGACTGAACTCGTGTTGGCAGCGCCTGCTTAAGACTTTTAAAAACGAGCGCACGCCACGAATCTGCAAACCGTCGGCGGGCGTAGCCATACTAAAACAGCGGGACGGTCGCTGGAGTTGAACCGCGACGCCGGGCTACCGTCGCACGGCCTCGTCGACGTCGTAACCTTCGTGCACCACACGCGCGATTTTTCTCACTAAGCTGGTCGGATCCTTCGCCTGAAATATGTTCCTGCCTATCGAGACGCCACGCCCCCCTGCGTCGATCGAGTCTCTCACCATCTGCAGCAGCTCGAGCTCAGTGTCCATTTGCGGACCACCCGCGACCACCACCGGCACGGGGCATCCGGCGATGACTTCCTTGAAGGTATCGACCTCGCCCGTATAATTCGTCTTGACGATATCGGCCCCCAGTTCCGCGCCAACGCGCGCGGCGAGTTTCACGTGCTCAACGTCGTGTTCATCATCGACCTTGTCGCCTCGCGGGTACATCATCGCAAGCAGAGGCATGCCCCAATAGTCGCACCGTTCCGAAATATGTCCAAGTGTGGCGAGCATTTCAGATTCATTCTGCGCCCCAACGTTCACGTGAACGCTGACGGCGTCCGTGCCAAATTTGATGGCCTCTTCAACGGTCTTTACGAGCACCTTGCGGTTTGGATCGGGAGCAAGCGATGTGCTCGCTGAGAGATGCATTATCAGCCCGACGTCACGACCATAGCCTCGGTGACCGTGTTTTGCCAGACCGATATGCCCGAGCACGGCATTGGCCCCGCCCTCGGCGACCTTGTTGACGGCGACGCGGAGATCTTCGAGGCCTCTGATGGGGCCTACGCTGACGCCGTGGTCCATCGGCACGATGATGGTATTGCTCGTGTCGCGGTTAAAAATACGCTCAAGGCGAACTGACTTACCGATGTACATATAGCCGAGATTACAGCGCGGGGGTTATAAGCTTATGTGCCGCTTTTCAAACCGGCTGCGTTGCTACCGACAATCAAACTCGACGCAGCGCAAATGGCCGCGGGAGCGCTTGAGCAATTATTCAGAGACGAGGTACCGCTCGCTCCGAGTTATTTCGCCACGCTCTCGGCGAGGCTTCATTGACGTAGTGCGCTTTAAGACGCATGGGGATTATAGATGCTGCTCGCCCATATTCCGCGCTGCTTTCAATGCGCTCACCGGTGCCCGAACTCAACGACCACGTGCGAAGCGTTTCCTAAAGGGATTCCTGCTGATATCCGCTACGGGGAGCACGATCATCGCGACCCCTATCCCGGAGATGGCGGAATACGGTTCGAGAAGTGCGCGACACCGGCATGCACTTGATCTTGCACCTAAGCAAGTCATCACGTTAGTGCCCCCGATTGCACAACGCGCTTGCGCGGCGCTAGGAAGCAGCTGATCCACGCCAAAACTCGCAGCAGCGACCACGGTACCGAGATTTCGAGACGCGAGAAGCGTTTGGCTGGAGGATTCACCTAGAAGAGTGTATTAACATTTTTCCCTTACGAAGTTATTTTAGCTTTGGAATGAATAATAAATGCATAACAGAGGAGAGGTTATGACACGGCACCTGGACGACTTGCGATGCAAGCAAGACCAGTTTATCCATACGCTCTATTCAGTGACGCAGGGCGACACCTGCACCTGCGGGGACGTTCGTACGATCAGACGAAAACTGGGTTTCGATCACCACACGTGCGTGTCTGTAGTCAACTATTTTCTAAACAAGGGAATTATCGAGCAGCGCCACGAATCCCTTTCTCACCTCGTGCAGTTGACTTCAAGGGGCATCGACTTTGTGGAGGTAACGTTTTCTGCCGTCACCCACGTGTTTGAAACGAAGTTGAACGATTGCGCCGATGGCGCCGCGTGTGTGTTTGAAGCGCAGAATTCGCCCGCACTTACGAAGTCACGAAGAAAAACAGCCTAAACTCGGTTCCACGATTGAGCGAAAGCGTGAACTCAGAAGCATCACGGACCGCTAGGTTTCAAGGGTTACGAGTATCAGCGGACGACCGAAGCAAAGGCCGTGCAAGTGCTCTGAGTGACTCGTACCGATGAGCTTGGCGAAAGTAGCATTCACTGCGGCGCGACGCACATGATGCCATCTGAGCGCACACAAGTGACGGGTGGAGGGACAAAAAAATGGATGCATTAGAAGCTATTCTGACGCGAAGAAGTGTTCGACGATACACAGACGAGCAAATTGATGATGAGACGACACAAAAGCTCCTTGAGGCGGCGATGAATGCGCCTTCAGCGGCGAACGAGCAGCCCTGGGAGTTTGTTGTTATCAGGGACCGGGAAATGCTCGATGCTATTCCGACGTTTAGCCCGTTTGCGAGCATGGTGAAGCGCGCGCCCCTTGGCATACTCGTCTGCGCTGATACGAGGAACGTCATCGTTCCGGGATTCTGGGTGCAAGACTGTTCAGCGGCGACGCAGAACCTGCTTCTTGCTGCTCGCGCGCTTGGATTGGGAGCCGTATGGACCGGCGTCTATCCGATGGACGGGCACGTGGCAGGATTTACCAAGCACTGCCAGCTCCCCGAAGGGGTGATTCCGCTGGCATTTGTGGTGGTCGGCCATCCGGCAGAAGAGTCGCCAGCACAAAACAGGTTCAGCGAGCACAGGGTCCACTCAAACGTATGGTGATGTCACGTCGACCGGAGCACACCGCTCCGCGAAGGCGCTGCCACCGGATTGTAAACCGCGCGTTTGCTCGCTACGTTCGTGAATCAGACTTGTCCTGAAAGCCGACCGTCCGCACCGCACTTTCGTTGTGAAATGCTTAAGTACCATTATATCTTAATATATATCTAAAGACATCTAGTTACGATACCCTTTGCACACTGTCATCAACGGAGCACTATGGACGAATATTTAATCAAATTTCTTGAAAACGCTGAAACGCTGTCGGATATCTTCGAAGTGGTCAAGGCAACCGTCGAGAAGTCAACGGGCATGAGCCGAGGCGGCATAATGCTCGGCTTGGCCAATCTCGGCAACCACCCAAACGGCTTCTTCGGCGCCTTCTACCCGGTCGGCTCGAACATCATCGTCATGAACCAGGTGCCCCTTCAGCGGATCAAGGAGACCGACCCCACGCTGTGGAAGCCCTACGTGTTTCACGTGCAGCTCCACGAGTACATGCACTCGTTGGGCTACCTGAGCGAGCGCGTCGTCAGACAGCGCGTCCACGCGATTACGAAGAACGCCTTCGGTGACGAGCACCCTGCGACACTTCTCGCGGCAAATACCGAGCGGTTCATCCCGCACCTCGCGTACCCGAACGTCTCGTACCAACCGAAGGATCTCAAAATTAAGCTCGTAGAAGATTTTGACCGATCGAGCGCGAGTTACTTCGCGTAGTCTGATTTCTCGTGAGCGTTGCTTAAGGCTTTTTTTTCAGAAACGGCGCAGAGATTCTCTTTTGCGCGCGCTACCGCACCTTCCCGCGCACCAGCGACGTAAAGATACCGAGGATACAGAGCACCGTGAAGAGCGAAAACGCGAGTTGATTGCTCTGGAGGAACAGCTGCGAGGAACTCGGCGTAATCACTTCCTGTCCGATGATGAGCGCGAAAATGAGCTCAACGAGTGCCACGCTCACCACTTGCCCGATGGTGCGCATGGTCGCGACCGTTCCTGCTGCGAGCCCGTAGAAGCGGCTTTCAACGGAGCTCATAACGGCGTTCGTGTTCGGAGAATTGAAGAGGCCAAACCCGAATCCGAGAATGGCCAAACTCGCGATGATTAGCGGTATGGGCGTCGTCGCCGTCAAAAAAATGAAGGGAGCGAGACCGACCGTGGTCATTCCCATGCCGATCGAGGCGACGACCCGCGGTTCGGTCCTGTCCGAGAGCCGTCCAGCCACCGGCGACACGGCAACCAGCACGATGGGCTGCGCTATCAGGATGATCCCCGCTATCTCAGGGCTGAATCCCCGGACGCTCTGCAAGTAGATGCTCAGCAACAGGGTTACGGCAAACGTCGCGCTATAGCTGATCAGCGCGGCCACATTTGAAAAGGCGAACGCCCAATTTCTGACGAGGAGATTGACATTAAAGACAGGAAATCGCACCCGCATCTCCCAGACAACAAACGACGCGGCCGCAGCGACGCCAACGACGATGAGCCCAAGGCTGCTCAACGCGGGAATCTGCGTGAGACCGAACACCAATGAGAACAGGGCGATCCCGTATACGACCGAGCCGACGAGGTCGAACCGTTCGCCCCGCGAGTCGGCCCACTCCACCTTAAGCTTGCGAACGCTCACGAGGGCAATGGTGATCCCCAGCGGAATATTGATGTAAAAGATGCTGCGCCACCCGATGTACTGCGTCATGAGGCCGCCGAGGAACGGTCCGACCGATAGACCGAGGTAGACGGCGGCAACGCTTATGCCGATCGCCTTGCCCTTCTCACCCGCTGGATACGCTGACGTGAGGATGGCAACGCCCGTGCCGGTTATCATAGCCGCGGCGAAGCCCTGGAACGCCCGAAATGCGATAACCGACGTGCTTGAAAATGAGAGCGAGATGAGAAAAGACGCGACGGCAAAGAGGATCGCGCCGTAGGTAAAGACGCGCTTTTGGCCATAGATATCGGCGAACTTGCCGAAGGGAACGAGAAAGATCGCCAGTGTGAGGAGGTACCCGGTCGCGACCCAGGCGAGCGTGACGGCGTCCATCGCGAACGCACTTGCGATCGACGGAAGCGCGATATTCACGGCGGACACGTCAAAGGGCGTGAGGAAGGAGGCGAGCGCGACGACGATCAGCACGAGCGTGCGATCCGCGACAGCGAGCGTTTGTGTATCGGTATCTCCAGGGGGCCCCAAACCGTCCACCTTCCCGTTGCCGTGCGACGACGTGATCACGTGTCTACCTCTGGGACGCCGCCGCGGCGTAAGCCGCACGCGTAGGTGTGTCGTTGGTCTACCGTGCGTTTGAGTAACGTAACTCCTCACTTTTTGCCTTTTCGGCGTGTCAACGCGCCGACTCGACGCTTCTCAAGCACAACGGTTTTAACAAGGGCGCGCCAATCCCTCTTAGATCGCTGCGAGCTAACGCGCGAGGAGAGGTGGCTATTGTGCCTGCACCGAACGTTGACGAGATGAAGAATCAAAAAGACGTCAAGGGGCTGATCATCGCGCTCAAGGATGATGACGCGACGGTTCGCTATCGGGCGGCACAGGCCCTAGACGAGCTAAGAGATTTGAGGGCCGTTTGGCCGCTCACGAACGCACTCCGTGATGAGGCGGTGACCGTTCGCGCGCGGGCGGCAGAGGCGCTCGGCCGGTTATGCGATGGCCGCGCGGTTGAACCGCTCGTTCGAGCGCTCGACGACGCCGGTGCAAACGTTCGCTACGCGGCGGCGGGTGCCCTCGGAGCGCTCGGCGTTCGGGCGGGGGTCGAACCGCTTATTCGGGTGCTGCGCGACGACGCCGATAGCGTCGTTCGCACGGAGGCCGCCCGAGCCCTCGGAGCGTTAGGAGACAGCAGGGCGGTCGAACCGCTTATCGATGCGTTGGGCGACGCGCACGACGACGTGATGGAGGCGGCGTCAGACGCCCTCGCGGCGCTGCTCGGTCAACGAGCAGGACAAGCGGTGAAGCTCTACCGCGCCGAGAGAGACCGCCGACAAGCGGAACTGCGGGGTGAAGTAACGTGGGCACGCACACACAAACATGAGAGAGCTTTTTGCGCGCGATGGAAGAGAAACGTGACGCTCCTTCGCGGGTTCTATTCATTTCTCGACGTGTGCGAGGGCAGCGTGAGGGCAAAGAGGCCGTGCGAGAACTATCACTGTCTCTACAATGACGTTATGGCGAGCGGGTTTTGGCTGCGCAACGAGATGGGCATTACGGCCGTTACCTCCAGAACAGAAGCATATGATATGATAAAGGAGCAAGGTGCAGTCGATTACACGCTGCCATAAGGCCCGCGCCGACTGGATAATGTCGCCCCTGTCACTTGCTTCGCTTGCTGGTGGTTACGCTCCTACGTGCCGAGAAGAGAGACTGCGTGAAGCGTGGCGCCTGAGCTGCACTGGCATCAGTGCCTTTTTCCGCATTGAGCCGCTGACCCGGTACTGATAGCTAAGTACGTGGCATGCATTACCGCCCGCTATTGGGTTCTTGTGACCGTCACTGGCGGCCTCGCACTTGCGGGCCGCTAAGCTGGGAGATGTGGCAGCTTCAGTTGGTGAGGCCTGATGACTGGCTGGGGACGACCATCCTGGTCGTGGCCACCCTCCTCGGATATGTGGTGCTCAAAGCCCGGAGCGATCGCCGCGTCGGACGGGCCACGCGCGATGACGCGAGCGTCTAGGCCTTCAAACGGCGTGTGGCGTGGCGTCAACACTTTGCGCCGACGCGCGTAGCTCGTGTAGGCACCAGTTCAATCGCGCGCATTTCATACTGTGCACCACGCCTGATCGTGGACGACCGGCAAAAAAAACCGCACCAAAAGTTAACCACTTTTTTTATGTGAGGCGCAGGACACTCGGGCCTGATCCGTGCCGCGCTCTTTCATTATTATTAAATTATTTTTATAAATTATTTTAAATGTCATTATAAGCGTGTTAAACGAACCGTCGCCGTTAAAGGTGCTTAGCGTTTCAATTTTTTATTAAATAATTTTTATAAATTAAACCAAACTAAATCCGGTGAGGCTCGTTACCGCAGCAGGGACGTGATTTGACCTTCGCCGTTTCCAGGTCCATTGCCCGTTCGCGCACACACACACCGCTTGATCAATGACAATTTTTAGCATGCTATCTAAAAGTTTATCTTCTAGACGTTTATCTTATTTTTAAGAGCGAAATAAGCTCGCCAAATACGATTTGCGCAACAAAATGCGCTTTTCGGCGACATTCGCCTCACGCAAGGGCAGTAAAAAGTGAAATGCGCACGTGTCGAGTATGCATCGAAAGAGCTGGACAGCAGGGAGCATGACTCACCGCATCAGTTTTGCGCGATTCGTACGCTGCTCAAAAAAACGGTCGACAAGTCGGCCGATGCCGCGAGGCACGCTTAAAACCGAAATTGAGGACAGTGGTAGAAATGACGAAGTCAAGACAGAAAGCGTCGCGCGAGTTAATGAGTTGCAGCGCGGCGTTGAGTAGCGTGGAGCCCGACGCTGAGGGCTTTTTTGTAACAGCGCATTTTCAGAGCACGCTCCACAGGCGTGCACGAGGTGCGCCATGAAAGACTTAGAGACGAAGCTGAAGGTTATTGAGCTTCGCGCGCAGGGAAAGTCACAAAACGCGATCGCAGAGCTCGTCGGCGTACGACGACAGACGATAGCGAACTGGCTCATCGATTGCGAAGAAGAGGTCGCTAACCTCAAGGCGATGGAAGTTGACGCGCTCCTTATCGGCTTTTTTGTGCTGGCGCCCTTTACCCAGATTCTCCTCTCGCAAGAAAAACACGAACGGATCTGGGCAGCGTGCGGACTGACATGTAAGGCGTAAGACGTTTTACGATCGGTGCCTCAGTTAGTAAATCGCTCCGGCAACAATCAGTATCGCGATCGCGATCAGTGGACCGGCCAACGCTCCGTTAAATCACTGCAGGGTTGAGGTCTCTCGCAGGAGGAGAGATTCGCGAGTACGTCGAGATAATGCAACACACCAGAGACGAGGCCTTGTATCGACTTGTTGAGCACGCTAAAGCAGTCGGTGCTAACGGCGTAATAAGCGCTTATTTTGATTCGTCGGAGATTTCCGACTGCATGCACGAGATCTTGGCAAACGGAACAGCAGTGGTGATACGCTCGAAATAAACCCCCCGCTTACCCCTATCAGTTACTCCAAAGAAGCCTTTCAACGCCGTGCGTTAAGCGGCCTCGATGGCTCATTCGAAGCTTTCATACGCTTCAAGGAGACCACCGCCAAGACTGCAAGCAGGACTAACAGGATGTCGCGGGCCACGAGGATAGCCACCGTGGCGGCTTGAAAATTCCCCAGCTCAGAGTAATGCAAGGGAAAAATATCGTAGGTGAGTCCACCGATGAGAACAAAAGTCGCTAAGATCGGTGTGCGCCATCGGCCGCATATTAGCGGAAAAATGGGTATTAGCCAAACGAAATACTGCGGCGAAAGGATTTTGCTGGTGGCCATCGTGGTAGCTAGTGTCAGTAAGGCATAAGCACCGAGACGGGTAAATTGGCTTTTGCCCGGTTTCACCTGTCGGTAGATAAACCAGTAAACTATCAGCAAACTGACCACCATAATGTAGGGTGAGAATTTAGCAAGAACCGTGGCCGCCGGGTTTACGATATTCAGCGAACCGAACGAGGACTCTGCTCTAACTGTAGTGAAGCCCAACTTAGCCAGAGCGAGTACAATTGCGCTATACGTGCTTTCTATCTGAACTCCTCTCTGGCTATGATAGCTTACCAAATTCAGGATGCTGCCAGATCCCAGAATAACAAAAGGCAGGATCGTGATCACGCAAACGGCGAGAAAGGTGACCACCCCATCGCGGATTTGTTTGAGTTGACGGTTTTTGAAATAGATGAGCAAAAAGATAGGTGCAATCACTATCGGGTATATCATAGTCAATGTACCCAAGGCTAGCACGGCCCAGCTGGCCTTATGGTTCCCAAGCCAGAAGAGATAGATAGCTGCGAGCGTCATGACGGCCGGGATGATGTCAAACGTTTGAATGATGATCGGCCCAATCGCCAACACGCCCAGGGTATAAATTGACAGTGCTTTCCAACGGGGCTCTCCTAACCGACGGGCGATATCAGATATCAGAAGGAGTCCGATAATATCGAAAACCAGGACTTCGTATTGGAAAATCTTGGTATAGAGTGCATCAGAAGAAGTTATTATTCTGGGTAAACCAAAAAAGATCAGAGATAATGGAGGGTATTCGAAGGTAAAATCGCGGTACGGCAACAAACCGCTTGCGAGTTTTGAGGCGTCCGCAAAATATATGCTAATATCTATGTTCCCGGTCAAATAAAGGTGAAATAAGAACCCAAAAATAAAACCGTGAATCAGAATAAAAAGCGCGAGAGTGAGCCCTCCTCCAGATACCAGAAAGTTTCTGAAGTGATTGATCGCCCCGTTTGAGCTTGGTGGAGTTTTCATTGTACAAGAAGATCGGGCCGGACCTTGCTCAAATACTCAACAACGAAGCCCGTAACAACTGCCTCGCCGACCGCCACGATCAGATTTAATATCAGGATCGGGATCAGGTAGACGAGCCCCCTTCCATCGTGCCCGTGGAAGGCAGGGACCGCTTTGAATAACGTGCCCAAGAAACCCCGAACGGCGCGCGCTTTGTCTCCAACGAGTCTCTCTTCGGTCGTAATCACGATCTGAGATGTTTCAATCCTCATTAAAGGCCCCTGAACATCAAACAAGTGTAAGAAAATGAGATCGTATTAAAAGGTTGTCAATTGAGGGGGTCCGAGGCGCTCATATTCGTTTGTTCACAGTTGCAAGGGGCTTCAAATATTTCAGCACTCACTCGTGTGTAGGACTGTTGAACAGATAGCAAGATTGGGGTATAACTCTGTTTCGACTGAAGTAGAAGGGCTTGCACCCCCACAGATTGAAATGATTCGGACTCGCTGCGGACGGCCTCATGCTCTCGGACAACTGGCACAAAAATATCGTGATCGGCGCGATTGCCGTCGTCAGTGCGATCCAGAACATGTTCATTTGGATCACCGGCGCGTGGCTCTACTGAGGACCTCGGGCACGTGCACAAACGATACGTTGATACGTTCTCTGACGGCGCAGTGAGTCACCCGTCCTATCGAGCAGGCGTGTACAGACGGGTCTGCTCCGGAAGCTCATCCTCCGGCTAACCTAGAAGGTCTGTGAAAGGCAACAAACTCACTCGGGGACTAGCAGCGTGCTTGCGCCGTAGAGTATCCCCGCTGCGACCACAAATACACCGACATAGGCAACAAGTGCTTGGCTCGGGGTGGCAGGACTCAATGTGTTGTTGGCTACGTAGATGAGGGCTATGCCAAAAATCGTAACTATCGCAGCTACAGCAAGCCCTTTGCGCCCCTGTCGAACACGGGCGCCCCAATCCCTCGCTTGCGCCATGTGGTATCGGCCTCCTAACCCCTGCTTATTCTCACGGCGACGAACGCTTGACTCACCACTTTTGCTGTGTTCGAGACTCCGAACGAGTCACTACAGAAACCAACAAAAAAGAGCATAAATTTGGAAACAGAATGTGCCTATTTGCTACGATCCTCGTGCCGTGATTGAAACGTCCGCAAATTGCGTAAAGCGGGGTATCCCGTTTGCCACGCGCCAACAGAAAGCGCTATCATCATCGGCTTTTGAGAAGTCGCGCCAGTTAATGAGAGAGCAGTCAGTCGCTTTGACAGCACGAACTACGCTTCATCATGGTCTTTCGGAGCCGAGGGACCAACACCATAACGTGTATCAGTACGGTCACGGCCAACACAAGGACGTGTATCAAGACGATTATGAAACCTAATATCAGCAGCAATTTCATGAGCGCTAGTGTGCCTAACATCGTTCACCTCGCTTACGACGGTACATCGCTTACCAGGACGCCGCAGCCAGAGATAACGTTTTCCCTCCTTGGCTTCGAACACCTGCCCTTCAGCTTGACCGACGCGGCAAGGCGAGAACAACGTGAGGCATCGTCCGCGAGAGCGCAAAGCGCTCATCAGTCAGCCAAGAGCGACGCGTGCTCAAGCGCGATGGCTGCACGCTCATTCTGTCGCCGCACGTGAAACGATCAGCCAAACAACAGAAGGGAAACGCCGCTGCACCTTCTGTTCTTCCTTATCGCCAGCCGTTTATAGGAAAATGCAAAACATGAGGCGATGGACGAAAAAAGTGAGATCGCTATACTGGTCGCAGTCTCCGTCGTTTCATCTCTGCTCTTGTAGCTACCCTTTGCGTTAAATGTTCACGCCATTCTGGGGGTACAACTGCCAGCTACGGGGATCACCGTGATTGAGCGGTACTACGACGGACCGCTCTACGCCGTGGTTTCAAAAACGTTCTACACCCCGAACGCCAATATCTACGGTGCGCTTGGCTTGCCGGCCGCGTACTATGCGGCGCACTTGCCTGGCTACCCCTCCGTGATATGGCTCTTTTCGCTCGTAACTGCTCCGCTCGCCGCGATGGTGGTGGCGAACCTTGTGATCTCCGCCGCGGCAGTGGTCACTTTTTACGTGTTCACGACACGATTCAAACTGGTGCACGATCCATTTTCCTCCTCCCTGTTGTTCCTTTTCTTCCCACCGCGTTGGTTCTTGTACCGGAGCGTTGGCGCATCCGAACCGCTCTTCATGCTCGTAAGCTTACTGATGCTCTACGCTTTGAAAAAAGATGCCCCGGGCAAGGCGACGCTCTTCGGCGTCGCGGCCTCCCTGACGCGGATATGGGGCGTGCTCAGTTTTTTTGTACTGGTAGGTTCCTGGCTCTGGAATAAGAAACTGACACCAAAAAGAGTCGTGTTAGCCCTCGCGGTCCCTGCATCCTTGTTGCTGCTGTTCACGTTTTACGCGTATTCGCTAGGTAACTTCTTCGCCTACTTTGCGGTGAATACCGGGTACCTGCAGATTCCCTTGCTGCTCATCCCTGCAAGCAGCGTTCTTCCTGAGAGCAGCAGTGCATTTGCTGGCGAGTGGTACGTCGTGCTCTTTTTCCTTTATGGCCTCGGTATCGTCAAGCTTTATGAAAAGCGTTTCCGAGAGCTCTTTCTCTACGCGCTCGTTATGTTTCTCCCGCTGCTTTTTGTTTTCCACGAAGACATTAGCCGATATTTGCTGCCTATTGCCCCATTCGCACTCATAATCGGCTTCGACGAGATCATCCCAAAAAAGCGAGTGCATTTCCTTATCCCTCTCGCACTACTCTGCGTGGCGTCCTATCTTTACTGCGTGGCAGTCTTACCAACGAACGTGCTGCCACTTGATGCGCTTCAACGTCTATCGCAAGTACTGTGAACCACCTTATCAAAAAAGAGACTAGTGGCTAGGCAGGACCAAGGACGTTTGGCCACATACGCCGCTCCGTTAATCTACCTGATCGTTCGCCTGAAGCGATTCCTTCGAGCTTTGTGCCTCGGCTTGCATCGCCTTGAGTTCGGCAAGATGGCCTTAATTTCATCGCTCCGCCACCTGAAAGAGCGGCTATGGAGCACGCCGGGACTCAACTCTCATCCAGGGCTAAAAGCGCGGGAGAGACCTTCACCGTCGCGTGAGCACCTTGAAGTGATGTGATCTCGCGGACTGAGCTTGTGAAAAACGGACGTCGCGCTCGGCATCAACTAAGCTTAACGCAAAGCGTGGACGATTTCATAGTCACACGGCCAAAACTGCAAAAAAGCGGCCGGACATAGTTTTACTTATTAGCGCTGCGTGCGCTCGTCCGCTGACCACACTGTCGAACCAGAGAGCGCAAATGAGTGCGACGCGCGTCGCTTTCAACGTAAGCGTCTCAATCTGCCGCACCGTGTATGCAGAAGTAGGCGCCGCTTAGGTTATATTCCGCGTAGAGGGGGCAACTCAAGCAGTTACACCCCTTCATTTCGGGCTTCTTTTCGCTCACGCCCATTGCGCAGTACGTGCCATCGGTAAGTTCGTTTTTCTGAAAGGTCGGACAGCCGGGGCAGATGCACTTCATCATCGTGTCTTGATTAAGTGGAACTTTCACGAGATTCGCCTCCAGGTCGTCAACGTTCGCAGACTATTAATGCCTTTCTTTACGAGTTCAACTTGGCAGAGGGTGTATGCTCGCGATCGATGGTCAGCAGTTCGATTACCAATGGAACTAGCTAACGTGAAGTAGGAGCTCAATCTGAGTAATGTGGTAGTGAATCACTGAGGGCTTTCGATGCGTTCAACTCCTTTGAGCGTAAGCGATGCATACAGCGTGCCCTCATACGAAGCGATAAGCCCTTTTGCCTCCAAGTACTCGACGATCGTTTCGAGTGTCTCCCAATCAAACCCGTGCTTTTCGCCGACGTCATACGAATCAATTAAGACCCCGAATCGACCCTGTGCAATGGTGTACATTTCGCGCAAGAACAGTTGCTTTTTCTCCTTCATCTCAGCTGCAAAGGTCATCGCGTAATGCAATACAAACCTGAAGGGAAAAACGTTGCGAGTGCTGAGCGAAAATGAACTGGCGGCGCGCACCTCGTCACTCGTGCTCGCCTACGCGGACGTACCGCAAATCCTCTGGACGCAAGACACAAAGCCCCTGTTGAGCGGAAACACGCAAATAAATCCCAAATGGCTGCGTAAGTTTTTTGTAATTGCAGCGAAACTGTATGCCAGATGGTTGAGAGCTGGTCTACCGAAGATGCCAATCAAGCGGTCGTAGCCATTGCCGTTATCCTCAAACGTTTCGGAGCCCTTCCAACGGTGCTCGCAGACGCCTATCAGCACGAGATCGAAATTGGTGCCGTTTCAGTGGCGCGACGCTTCTACGAACAACTGGCGGTCAACTGTCCAGCCGCGCTTGACTACTTTACGGAGCGCGCAGCTGACGAGCGCGAAAGCGAAAAAGATGGCGTCAAAGGCTCTCTTCGAAAGATCCCAATCGATTGATTAACGCGCGCCACATAGGTGCGTGGCCTCCGAATCGTTAGGGTTTCAAGAATCCGAAGTGCTCTATTCCTTCGATGATACCTGCCGCGTAGTTTTCGCGCGCCCAGTAAACGTCCTCAGGCAACGCGTCAGCGTTGAGCTCCGATTTGTGGTTGCCGACGACGACCGCCAAAAACCCGGCAGAGAGCAGCTCGATGTCGTTCCCACTATCGCCGGCTGCGAGGACGCTGCGTGGACGAATTCGAAGCCTCTTCCTAACGTAGTCGACCGCTTCTCCCTTTCCCGCTCGTTTCGGAATGACGTCTAGATCGGTCCCGCTCGAGTAGACAACCTTGTGTTCGATGCCGATTTCATTGAGCCGCCTATGAATCTCTGGTATAACGACATCGGCTTTGCGAAAAAGATGGTAGCTCTGCTTAAACTCAAACTGGCGCGACTGCTGGAAAAGATGCGGTATCGTCGCAAGTGCCTGGTGTAGCTCAAGGCGATCCCACTGACGATCGATATGCCGCGTCCACGCGTCATCCCGCCGGTAATCAGGCCCCTCATAGACTTCGGTGCCGACGTTACATAGAAAGTAATCCGGCTCGCGCAAACACTCACCGGCCATGATCTCAAACATTTGGATCTTATCGCGGCCCGTGACGTAAGCGATAGTGACGTCACGATGCATCGAGAGCAGGGCGACGAGGCTTGAGTAGGCGGCGCGGTCACCCGTCAGCGTGTTATCAACGTCGGTGGCGAGCAGCTTCATACTCTCTTCCCATTGCGCCCCGTCGTATTTAGCATCTATGACCAAAGGCGTGCCTCGCACGGAAAGGAGTCATACCCCCCGGTCGACCCCGTGCCACCCACATGACGCGTCGCGCCTAACCGGGGAACCGCCTCGCGGACGTAACAGAAACGGGATTATCGCGAGAAAGACGGACACGATGGCGTGTGAAGCACGCGATACGAATGACAGTGAGCGCCCCCGATCCGATAAGCGCTATTGCGAGAAGAGCCGTATCCGGGTGCTTTGTGGCCCTGTTGCACTATGGGCTGAAATGGGTTTCGGAAGTGTACGATCCAAGCACCTTTAGTCGCGATACGTGCTCTTGTAGCGCACCTAACGCATCCAGAACCACGGCGTCGGACGCGCTGCCCTCAAGGTCGATGTAGAAGATGTACTCACCGAGCGACCGCTTTGCGGGCCGCGACTCAATCTTCGTGAGGTTCAGCTGCCGTTCCGCAAACACGTGGAGCACCTCATAGAGGGCTCCTGGCCTATCCCGTTTCAGCTCGAGCACGATTGACGTCTTCAAATCCTCTTGAGCCGGCGGCTGTCCACCACGCCGCGTCACGACGACGAATCGGGTGAAGTTATCCTTGACATCCTGAATGTCCTCCTCAACGATCTGCAGGTGGTAGCGTTCCACAGCGCGAGATGAGGCAATCGCTGCCGCGCGTCGATCCTCGCTCGCCATGTGCGCGGCCTGTGACGTACTGCTCACCGCGACCACTTGCCGCCCAAACGCGCGCAAAAACGCGTTGCACTGAGCGATTGCTTGCCAATGAGAGTACACCACTTGAATGTCTGCGCCCTCGAGGGCCGCAAGAAAGTGGCGTATGGGCAAGATGATCTCGCGGGCGATCTGCAGCGGCATAGTGAGGAGCACGTCGAGCGTGGTTCCGACCGACCCCTCGATCGAGTTCTCTAAGGGGATGACGCCGCAGTCAAGCCGACGCCCGATAAGGTCGCTGGCGACGTCTTCTACGGTGGTGAAGTAACACAGCGCGTCTTCCCGAAAGCCCATGGCCAGCGCGGCCATCTCACTGTAAGTCCCTTCTGGTCCGAGCACGCCTACGAGCATACGTTGACCTTCTGGTCGCTTGCGTAATAAGGGTTCTTCAAAAAAGTTTATATCGGAAGCCGCGTTACAGTGTTACACTTTAACAATGTGGAAGAATTGACATGGAAACAGGTAAAGTAGTACGACTAGAGCGTATCACCAATCGCGACAGCGGCAACATCGTTATCATCCCGATGGATCACGGAATCTCCATAGGCCCGGTCAAAGGCCTTATAAACCTTTCCGACATCGTGAACAAGGTGGCCGCTGGAGGAGCAAACGCCGTTTTGATGCAAAAGGGAATGGTGGCACACGGTCATCGCGGGTACGGCCGCGATATCGGGTTGATCATCCACATGAGCGCATCGACCTCGTTGGGCCCCGACCCGAACGACAAGGTTCTCGTGTGTACGGTCGAGGAGGCTCTCAAAATAGGCGCAGACGCGGTCAGCGTGCACATAAACATCGGCTCGGAGACGGAAGCAAACCAGCTTCAAAAGCTCGGTCACGTTGCGGAACGCTGCAACCAATGGAGCATGCCCCTCCTCGCCATGATGTACCCCCGCGGTGCGAAGGTCTCGGACCAGTACGGCGAGGAGGTCGTCGCCCACGCCGCGCGCGCGGGTGCAGAGCTTGGCGCCGACATGATCAAGACGAACTACACCGGCGACCCTGATTCGTTTGCACGCGTGGTCGAGAGTTGTCCGGTACCGGTCATCATCGCCGGAGGCCCCAAAGTGGAGACGGACACTGAGCTCCTTCAGATGATCTCAGACGCGATCGCGGTAGGCGCACGGGGCGTGGCCATTGGGCGCAACGTGTTCCAGCACGACAAGCCGACTCACATCGTTCGCGCGATATCGCGCATCGTGCACGACAACACTTCTGTCAAAGAGGCACTCCAAGAAGTAGAGCGTTAACGTTAAATGACTGAGGGCGATGTGCATGGTGGGAAATTATGAAGAGCGTGTGGATTAAAGCGGACGCGGGCCCGTGGGAAGATCGAAAGCCGATCATTACCTTCGCGCTCGAATCGGGCGCCGATTGCGTGTTGGTCAGCGAAACTGACGTGGATGCCGTGAAGCAACTTGGCGGAATAACGGTGGCGGCCTTTGACGAGGGGCGAGACGATCACGCCGACATACGCGTCGTGGGAAAAGGCGGAGAAGGCGACGGGACGCTCCTTCTTCCAAGCACGACGACCGACGCGACCGACTACAAGCGGCTAAGCGCGCTGGCCGCTGAGACGGCGGCCTATGTCGTGATCTCCGATAAAGCCCACGAGCGGTTCGCACAAGAGGTCGCAACGGCGTGCGGCCACCTCATCATCATCGGAACGGATTGGAGGGTCATCCCGCTTGAGAATCTCATCGCCGCGCTGCAGGGAACGGTCGATATTATCGCAGGCGTGAGATCGTTCGAAGAGGCAAAAACCGCGCTTGAGACCTTGGAACACGGTGCGGACGGCGTGCTCCTCGATACCGACGATCTGTCACAAATCGCAAAAACGATCGAATTTGCGCATAAATCGGAGCACGTCATCGAGCTGGTGCCCGCCACCGTAACGACCGTGAAGCCCGTCGGCATGGGCGATCGCGTCTGCATCGACACGTGTTCACTCATGGTCAGCGGCGAGGGCATGCTTATCGGGTCAGGTGCCAACGGCTTTTTCCTAGTCCACGCTGAGACCGAAGAGAGCCCTTACGTCGCTCCGAGGCCGTTTCGCGTAAATGCCGGGCCGGTGCACGCGTATATCTATGGAGAGGAGAAGACGCGCTACCTTTCGGAGCTACAGGCAGGAGACGACGTGATGATCGTGCGCAGTGACGGGGAGACGCGTCTCGGCGTGATCGGCCGCGTAAAGATTGAGCGGCGCCCACTCATTCTGATTGAGGCTGACGTGGACGGTACGACGATTAAGACGCTGCTTCAGAACGCCGAGACCATCAAGCTTGTCGCGAAAGGAGGCACAGCCGTCGCCGTTACCGAATTGAAACCAGGAGATGTGGTCCTCACGCACTGCGAGCGAGCAGGACGGCATTTCGGCATAGGCGTTGAGGAGACGCTCATCGAGAGGTGATCAGGTGATTCAGCTAGGCGATGTGATTATCGGAGGAGACGAAGGACCAAAGATCGTCGGGGTCATATACGAGCCAGGCCAAGCGCGACAGGCCGTCGAAGAGGGAGCGGATATCATCGAATTTCGCGTCGATCTCGCTGATGACACGAACGGCGTACTGCGCGATCTCGACGAGGTCTCGCTACCCGTCATTCTCACGAATCGTCGAGTCGAAGAGGGCGGTAACGCCGCGCTGAACCGCCGCGAGCAGCTCAACCCCCTCATCTCATACGCGTCGATCGTCGACATTGAGCTCATGGCGCCGGATAGGGACGACCTAATTGCTGAAGCGGCGACGCACGGTCGTCCCACGTTGCTCTCTTATCACGACCTCGACGGAACGCCTGCAGAAGCGGCAATGCTTGAAATCATGCGAACGGCAAATGGCTACGGCGACGTCGTCAAGCTGGCGGTCACCATTGAGCACCTACGAGACGTACCGAGGGTGCTTGACGTGAGCCTTGCCGTGCGAGAAGAGGGCGTTACTTTCTGCTTGGTGCCCATGGGCGCCCTCGGATCGCATATCAGGCCACTTATGGGAATTTACGGGTCATCGCTGCTGTATGGGTACGTGGGGAAGCATATCTCCCCCAAGATGCGGCCGTACGGGTTCACCGGAAAGCGCGCGTCACCCGGGATGCTCAGCGTCTCACGGCTAAAGCGTGCAATTGAAGAGATCCGTTCATGGCAGTAACGACCGTTTATGGCGTGCTTGGCAGCCCGATAGCTCATTCACTTTCACCGGTCATGCATAACGCCGCGTTCGCCGCGCTGGACCTCGATGCAGCGTACATCGCCTTCGACGTAGACAAGGGGCGCGCTGAAACAGCAATACGCGGGGCGCGGGCGCTCGGATTTGGCGGACTCAACATCACCTTTCCCCTCAAAGAAGCCGCTTTGCATCACTGCAAGCCTGATGTATTATCACAACGAATCGGCGCGGTGAACACGATCGACCGCACGGGAGCGGGCTACAACACCGACGGCGTTGGAGCGGTCAGGGCACTCGAAGAGGCCGGCGTCACGGTCAAAGACGCGAGCATCCTGCTCCTTGGCGCAGGGGGCGCTGCAAAGGCGATCGCGGCACAACTGCTACTCAACGGAGCACGCGTACTCGTTGCCAATCGGACGGTGAGCAGGTCACTCATCTTGGCCCGGCAAATGACCGTTGAGAACATCGACTGTGGTTGTGGTGACATAGAGGCACACAGCCTGGATAAGGTCGATCGCCTGCTCCGCGAGGCACGCGTGCTCATCAACGCCACCACTGTGGGAATGCGCGGCGTGCTCGAAGGACAGACGCTCGTAACCGCAGCCCAAATGCATCCCGGTCTCGTGGTCTTCGACATCGTCTATCACCCGCTCGAGACTCCCTTGTTACGCGAGGCCCGCGCCGCAGGATTACACACAATTGATGGCGTGAAGATGTTGGTGCACCAAGGGGCGGCCTCCTTCGCCCTGTGGACCGCGTTAGACCCGCCCGTGCAGACTATGGAGGCGGCAGTTCGCGAAGCACTCCGAAGCGCGAGTGGGACAGACGGCGAGGGAAGGCAGTAATGTCACTCAAAGCGGCAATCGTGGGCGGTCACGGAGAGATGGGACGCTGGTTCGAACGATTTTTTGTGCAACGAGGGGTGGAGGTCACGCTTGTTGGGCGATCGTCGCGCGTCCGCTACGCCGACTACGACGTGGTTATGGTCGCTGTGCCCATCGACGTCACCTGCGACGTGATTGCGCAAGTGGCACCCTGCCTGAAACCAGACGCGGTGCTCTTCGACATAACGTCCATCAAGCGAGAACCCGTCAAACAGATGCTGGCCAGCGCCCCACAAGGCGTCGAGCTCGTGAGCGTCCATCCCCTTTTTGGTCCGAGCATGCCCGACATGGAGGGGCAGACCGTCATCGTCACGCCGGTGCGCGGAGAGCGCGGACGTCAGTTTCTCGTCGATCTCTTTGAAAGCGCGGGCGCTCGTGTCGAGGAGCTCTCAGCTGACGAGCACGACCGCCTCATGTCAGTGATTCAAGGACTAACCCACTTCGGCTACATCGCCACGGGCGCTACACTTGAAGCCCTCCGCTTTGATATCAAAAGCTCGCGCCGCTTCATGAGCCCCGTTTACCAGATTCTCATAGATTTCGTCGGACGAATCCTGGGGCAGGACCCCGCACTCTACGCCTCAATCCAGATGAGCGCCGATCGATCCGTCCGCGAAGCTTTTCTCACGCAATGCGCGACACTCGTTGACATTATTAACGCGAAGGATCGCGACGCGTTCGTTGCGATCATGAAGCGCGCGGCAAAGCACTTCGGGGACGCCGAGCCGGCCCTAAAACGCTCCAACAAGCTTATTATGGCCAACATCAAAGAGCTGGAAGAGTTTAAGCGATCCATCGGGAGTACGCGCGGGCTCCGAAATGTCTACACCGGAGCCGTGCACGTCGGCATTATAAAAAGAGCTTCGTCGGACGAAATCGCCGTAGAAGAGGGGTCCATGGAGGTTACCTTAAAGACGGAAAACGTGCAACTGATGACGGAAGAAGAGCTCAAGCGCTACCGGCTAGCGCGCGGCCAGCGGTACCAGGATTTTTCCGCGGTGTTTCCTGCCGGGGCGGATCCCGATGTTGTGGCCCGCGTGCTTTCCACCGTCCCAGGGGTTACCGCGGTGAACGTCATCGATCACTACGCGCCGCGCGCAAGTTACACCTTCCGCGTCTCCACCTATCGAGACCGCAACGTCGGACAGCTGCACCGCGACGTGACGGAGTTGCTCGTCGGAATTGGATGCAGACTCCGGTAGGAAGCCCGTCCACGAGTAACGCGGCTGCTTCTCGTCCGTCCGATCGCATCCAAGGGAGTTTGAGATGGCTAAACTAGAAACGGTCTTTGTAACAGGCGCTACGGGCTTCCTCGGCTCGCACTTGGTCGAATGCCTAGCGCATCGCGGGGCCGCCATCAGCATTCTCGCGCGGGGGCGGCCTGACCGGCTTTCCCAAGAAATCCCCCGCCTGAATGTCGTGCGTGGCGACCTCAGCCACGCATTCTCGATCAGCGACGCTTCGACCGTGTTTCACTTGGCCGCCCAAGCCCACGTCGGGCACGCCCTCGATGATCCAAGCCAAACGTTCGAGACCAACACGGCCGGCACCATAACCGTTCTTGAAGCCGTGCGGCGATCACCATCTGTCGAGAAATTCGTATTCGTGAGCACTGCCCACGTGTATGGCACTCCCAGGTACGTTCCTATCGACGAAGAGCACCCCGTTCACGCTCAAGAGCCCTACGCGGCAAGCAAGCTAGCTGCAGAAGCGTTCATATCCGCATACAGTACTGCGTACGGCATACCGACAGCGATCGCGCGACTGTTTAACACGTACGGCCCTCGTCAACATCCTGACTTTGTCGTACCCTCGATTATCAGGCAGGCGCTCACCCACGACTCGCTCACGATGGGTAATCTGGCCCCGACGCGGGACTTTACCTACGTAGATGATGTCATCGAGGCTCTGCTGCGACTCGCTGATGCTGGCCAAGGGATCTACAACGTCGCATCGGGAGTCGAGGTAAGCATTGAAGCACTGGTTACACGCGTGGCGCAGATCCTTGGTAAACGCATAACCGTAGCATCTCAGCGCGCACGGCGCCGATCAGCGGCCATCGAAATAGACAGGATGTGGGCAGATATCTCGCGCATCACTGCGCTCGGATGGCAACCCCACGTTGGCCTGAGTGAGGGGTTAACCAGGACGATCGAGTGGTGGCGCGAAAACCTTTAGTTCCAGAGGCGATAGCGGCAGTTCGCCACAGTATGCTTTGTTAGACACGAAAGCGCGCTTAGCAAGCGCTGGTGATCGCTTCAGTATTCTGGCGTGCTAGGCGTGTGTTACACACGCTTCGTCAAACGAGGCGTGGACGAGCGTAGGCAGCGTACCCCACGTAGCGAGATTGTCTTGCACGATTAACAGGGCGCCAAGAATTCCGTTAATGTCCTTTATCGCGCCAAAGGCCGCTTCAGGATCGGTGCTCAAATTGCCAAGCGCCGATGCAGCAGCGTCAGCCAAACACGCCTTTTCGGCGACGACGCACGCGACATCTGCCGTGCCGAAGCTTATCGACGGGCCGACCGTCGCTGAGGACGTACACACGCCGAGAAATGGTGTTGGCCTAATCTTGAATGCAACGTCTTTGAATGCTGACTCACCCGCATATATCCCAACGGTCACCTCGCGGTCAGTTGACAGCGCGATGTCGCCCCCATTGTCGACGATGGCATAAGATGCGCCCGCGTCAACCATTGCCTCAACCGCGAGATCCGCGATAACACCCGCAACCGCAGCCATCGGGCCTACGTTCGCCGCAGAGGAGGCCTCTAGCATGCGGCGCGCTATCTCCGGAGGCGCCCCGACGCACTCGTCGAGAGGTTCAAGTGCGTACCGGAAAAAAGGATTGAGTGCGATGAAACGCTCCAGCTCGCGTCGGTGGCTGCGTATCGCCTCTTTTGCGTTTTCGATGTGCACACGTGCGTCCGCGACGATTGTGACGACCGTTTGCTTGAGCTGAAAACTCTCCTTCATTCCTCTGCAGTTTTCAGAGCGCCGTGCGGACACATCGCAATGCAGGTCTTGCAGAGCACGCACCGCTTGAGGTTGATCGAAATCGTCCTGTCGTCCTTGTACTCAAATACCTCAACAGGACAGACTGACACGCACGCGCCACACTGCACGCATTCAGCTTCATCGAATACGATTGGCGTGTCCATCTCGCGCACCTCAGCCCCACGTCGCCGGAAGGCTGCCGCAACCTCTTCAACGCGTTCGTCGGGCACGTCGATTACGATTTCCCCGATAGAGGCGTCAACAAATGCCCGATCGATTTTGAGGCGGACGCCCGTTTCGAGCACGACATCTGCAAGCAGCGGATCCTGCATAATCTTTTGTGAAAACTTCAATACGATCTTCACGGATGCCTCCCTGTCCTCCGCTTACCTACACGCGAGGAGCTTGCTCAGATCCTCACTGGTGATGATGCCGATGACGCTATTCGTATGATCGATAACAGGAAGTGCCGAGATGTTGTGCCGCTCGAGACGCCGTGCGGCGAGGTCGATCGGCTCATCAGGCGTCGCCGTCACAACGCGCCTCGTCATTATGCCTTTCAGGCTGTCGCCTTTGTTTAGCGCAACCGCTTTGGAGATATCGT
>OCZT010000214.1_pt1 | contig 56058 bp, 56 predicted proteins | sample 1539031 | NCBI WGS metagenome assembly OCZT01 (sample SAMEA3539308, study PRJEB22396) | soil metagenome | biome: tundra; feature: field; material: soil | place: USA | collected 2010-05 | depth 0.15 m
GTCCATTGCGGGCGCCTCCTCGGTGGAGCAGCCGGGTCGCCCTTCGGGGCGGCCCAGTCTGCTCTGATCCCAGCGCGGATGCCTCACTTGAACCATCACGGGATTCATGAGGTGGTGCCGGGGCACCGCATAGCCGGCGCTCCAGTGAGAAGACGTGACTCCAACGCCAGCGATGCCGTGTCCGAGGCGGTCCGCGCGTGACGCGGCAGCGGTACGACACGCCGGTGCGGGAAGTATCCACGTTCATCCGAGGCGTGCCGACGGGACCGAGTCGATGCTCGGCGAAGATGTCGCCGCGGTTCTTCGCCCAGTGCGCGATCCAGTATCCGGGGATGCCGGTCGGCGTTTCCACGGCGGCGTGCATCGAGCCGGATCTCGCACGACGACTGTCCGTGATCGACGCGTGGTCGGTGCTTCCCGACTTTGCATCGGTAAACTTGAGTGAGGCACGTGCTGTCGCCGTCGTCGAGCTCCTCAACGAACGTGGAGTTGGCGTCGAGGCTGGCGTGCGGTCGGTCGCCGACGCGCCTGACGAGGTGCGCTTCTCGCGGCTGCGCACTCCATGGCTGTTGCAGCCGGCCGCGCCTCGAGTCGCGCTGGCGCGCCGTCAGGAGTGCGTCGCGCCGGCCCGCCTCATTGAGCCGTCCGCAGGAATTACGAGGTGGTGCAGGGTCGACCCCGCCCACAGCACCACCAGCAGTGCCATGAACACCGCGAGCACGGTTGGGCTGTTGGTGATGACCGTGACGATACCGGCAGTGACCAGCACGGGCACGAGAACGCCCGCGATAGCGCGCCACATTCCGGCCTTGGTCACCATGACCGCCTCGCCTGCTATTGCGCAGGCGACGAGTCCGAGCACAAGCCCGCTCGCTGCGACGCCTCGCGCATCGGCAACGGGCCCGATGCTGGAGCCCCCGACCACATCGACGTACAGGAGCGCGAGCGCAGCGACGATCAGCGTTGCGATGACATCCCTCACGATTCTCATCGTCGTACCTCCGTGAAGACCGCGCCGGGCCAATCGCCTGGCTGACTCATCGTCGCGTCGGGAGTTCCGCATCGATAGGGCCGAAGGTCACGTGAGCGTCCTCAACGCGTCAGAACAAGCCCAGCCGCCGACACCACGCGGTACTCTCCTGTAGGTGACGTCATGGTGGGAGGTCGTGACCGTAGCTGTGGCGGCGCTCGGCAGCGGGCTGATCGGCGCTCTCATCGGCATGCATTTCGCGCGCCAGGATGCCGACGATCAGCTTGGGACGTTCCTTTCGACCCCCGATCCCGGCCGCCGAGCGACCGCCTACTTCGACGTGGCGATCGGCTGGCACGCCTACCTGGAATCCGTCCGGGCGCTCGCCTTCCCCTCCGAGGGGCTCGCCGGAGACCGGCCACGGGATCTGGCGGCCGTCCTGCGCTCCCGCGCTCAACTGGAGCAGTTCGGCACGGCCACGGCGCAGCGGTTGCATGACGATGCCCTCGAGGCCGCAGTCGCGCTGATCAACGTGCTTCGCTCCTTGCCGAAGGCGCCCGGGTCGGGCCAGCCTGATCTCACGGCGGGTCGACCCCAGCTTCGCGCGGCGTTGCGCGAGCTGGTCCTGAAGGTCGACCGGCTCGAGGCTCAGATGCAGCTGGAGCTGCAACCGGTGCCGCCACCGCCGGATCGGTACGTCGACCTCACCGGGCGAGCGAGCGGAGCCCACCGCGAGCTTGCCCCCGATCCGGGCCAGCCGATTCGCGACATCCATCTCGGGGCCGCGGGCCCTCAAACGCGGGTGACCCACTAGCCTCGTCGTATCGGTGGTGTGGGCCGGGCTACTCCCGCCCGCCGCGGAGCGCCCGTCCCGACACGGAGTCGATCGTGATCCGCACCCAGTGCTCGGCGGGTGTGCGCACCCAGGAGTGGAGCGGTCCCCTGCGCAGCACGTCGAGCTGATCGGGGTCGGTCACCTCGTGTGCCGAGCCGTGGATGAGGACGCTCCAACCTTCGCGTTCGGCCGGCCTGCTTTCGTCGACCTCGAAGGCGACGCGCCTGCGGTTGCTCAGCCACGCCAGCGTGCCGCCCTTCGACGCGCAGAACACGATCGCGTTATCGATCAACACGAAGTTCACCGGCAGGATGACGGCCATGCCGTCGACGACATAGCCGATGCGACCGACAGGCACGCTTTCGAGCCGCGTCAGGCATTCCTCACGGGAGAGATCGCGCAGCTGCGGATGTTCGTCGTCAGGCACATTCGCCGCCGCACCCGTTGTCTGGTGTGTGGAATCGGCTATCACGGGTCGTTCTCCTCCGTGGCGTCGTCTGAATGTTCATCGATCCAAGCGAGAGGACAGCGCCCGCCCGGCGCGGCCGTCACCGTGAACGGCAGGCCGTCCGCGCCGGTGCCCGCGGCAGGTATCACGCGCAACCCGACGCAGTCGTACGGTGGCTCCGCTGCCCGCGGGCATCTGCCCTCCGGGTCCGGACCGGTGCACATCGCGACGACCATGCGCGTTGCCGGGTCAGTCATCAGGAACAACCGCTCATGCGGATCCATGTCGCGAGCATGGTCTTGGACCGGTCGCAGCCAACAGTGCCGAAAGTCCTGAGTTGGCGCGGTCCCGCGAACCCCGGGCGGACGAGGGGTTCTTAGTGGGCCGCTTTCTTACCGAGGAGCGAAGAGGCGTGGTCCGGAACGTAGGTATACGTGTCGAGCGGGGGCCGCACGTAACCGCCGTCAGTCTGGCGTGGGGGGAGCGTCAGCGGCGTGCGCAGAACGTCCTTGTAGGGAACCATCGACAGTAGATGCGCAAAGCAGTTAAGACGGGCCCGCTGCTTGTCGTCCGCTTCGACGACGTGCCAGGGGGACTCGGGCGTGTCGGTGTGCACGAACATGATGTCCTTGGCGCGCGAGTACTCCACCCAGCGGAGCCGGGACTCGAGGTCGATCCGGCTCAACTTCCAGTGTTTGAGCGGGTTGTGCAGGCGAAGTTGAAAGCGCCGCTCCTGCTCCTGGTCGCTGACGGAGAACCAGTACTTGACGAGGATCAACCCCGAGTCGATGAGCAACTGTTCGAAGATCGGGCACTGGCGGAGGAACTGGCGGTGCTCATCGTGGGTGCAGTAGCCCATGACGTACTCGACGCCCGCACGGTTGTACCAGGAGCGATCGAAAAGAACGATCTCGCCGGCCGACGGCAGGTGCTCGACGTAGCGCTGGAAATACCACTGTGATCGCTCGCGGTCTGACGGCGCGGGGAGCGCGGCGACCTTGACGACCCGGGGATTCAGATATTGGGTGATGCGGCTGATGGTGCCGCCCTTACCAGCTCCGTCACGGCCTTCGAAGATCACCGCCAGGCGGGCGCCGCTGCTGCGCGTCCATTCCTGCAGCTTGACCAGCTCCACCTGGAGCCGCCGCAACTCCTTTTCATAGACCTTGGTCGGCAGTGGGGGAAGGGGGGCGGCGTGTTCTGGCGGGGTCTTCTTGGCCATGGCTCTCAGTGTGACGCGCATCTGGGCGAGCCCAGGGTGATGTCGCCCTTACGACCCTTAGCAGAGATGTTGCCGAGGCGTCTCAGCCGCGTACTTCGCAGGTGCAGCCGCGCCCCCAAGCTGACGGGTACGTGCCAAGTCAGGAAGCCGTGTCATCTGCACGCCAGGATGCCGCCCTGCTCGCCGACCGCCTCGCGGTGCCGCGACGGCGTGCCCGTCTTAGCTCGCGCCTGATGCTCCTCTGGTTCCTGCCCATCATCGGCCTCCCGATCGCCGGTGGGTTCGGCATCCAGGCGCTGAACGCAGGGGTGTCGAGCCGGCAGGTGGCGGCTGCCGATCTCCAGAATCTCGAGGCCGACGTCAACCTCGCCACGGTATATGCGGGGTGGGCGATCGCACTCCACTGGCCGGCCACCGAGGCGGTGGGTCTGCTCGAGCGCTCTGACGCGACCGCCCGGGCGGATCTGAAGCCGCTCAACACTGAACCGGCGGCGGCGCAGGTCATGGTCGCGGTTGGTCCTGCGGTCGACACCTACCTGCGCACCCTCGATTTGGGCGCAGCCCTCTTCATCCCAGGGGCAGCGCCTGTCGACCCCGCGTCGGAAAGCGCGGCGCTGGCGCAGTTCGATCGCCTCCACGTACTGATCGATGAAGGAACGGCAGCGTTGACCAGTCAGGCTGGTGCAACCGCCGGCGCGGTGCGAGCAGCCCTCTGGATCCTGGTCATCGGCGAGTCGACGCTCCTCGTCGCGGTGCTGTGGGCCCTCTCGCAGCGGCGCCGCCGGTTGGCCATGAGCCAGACGCGCGAGCGGGTGCTCGAGGACAGCGAACGCACCTTCCGACTCCTCTTTGAGGAGAACCCGCTGCCGACCCTCATCTCCGACCCGGAGACCGGGCGCTTCCTCGCCGTCAACAAGGCCGCGCAGGCGCAGTACCAATATTCGGCCGGGCAATTCGCATCGATGACCGAAACGGACGTCATGGCCGGAGAGCGCAGAGCGACTCCTCGAGCGACGATCCAACCGGTGGGATCCGCGCCGGCGCAGCTGACATCGCATCGCGTGCGAAGCGGCGAGCGGTTCGACGCCGAAGTCTCGCAGGCCCAATTGGAATACCGCGGGCGTGTTGCTGTGCTCACGGTCGTTCGCGACGTGACCGCGCAGCGTCAGCTCGAGGCGAAGCTCCGGACCTCGGCGACCCACGACTTCCTCACCGGGCTGCCCAACCGCAGACTGTTCATCGAGCGCTTTGATCAGGCGCAGGCGGCACGCGGCAGGCATGACGACGGGCTGGCCATCGTCTGCGTTGACATGGACGGATTCAAAGCCGTCAACGACACCCACGGACACGGCATCGGGGACGATGTCCTTCGCGTCGTCGCTCAGCGCCTCCGGTCGCTCGTACGTGCCCAGGACACCGTCGCGCGTTTCAGCGGCGACCAGTTCGTCCTGCTCATCGACGGCGCGTCGGTCGCGGCGCTCACGGAGCTCGCGAACCGGCTGGTGCGATGGCTCGGTCATCCCTACGACATCATCGACACCAAGCTCGCCGTCTCCGTGACGCTCGGCATCTCGATGATCCAGGACCCGACGACATCCGTCGACGAAGCTCTGCGCACGGCCGACCTGGCGATGTATGCGGCCAAGGAGTCCGGCCGCGCTGCGTATCGCATGTACGACCCCGAGATGCGCAGCGCCATCCTCGAGCGCCTGTTGATGGCTCGGCAACTACAACAGGCACTCGACCGCGGTGAGTTCAGCCTCTCCTATCAGCCGATCGTCTCCCGCAACGGTGACCGCTGGGAAGTGCATCAACTCGAGGCGCTGATCCGCTGGAATCAACCGGAGCGTGGCTTGGTGTCCCCGGCGGACTTCATCCCTGTCGCCGAGCACACGGGATCGATCGTTGCGATCGGCGCCTGGGTGCTGCGCAGCGCGTGCGAGCAGATTGCAGCGTGGCAGCGAAGCGATCGACGGGTCGGTGTGCATGGGAATGTGTCCGGTCGTCAGCTCAAGGAAGCGGACTTCGTCCCACTCGTGATGCGCGTCGTCGCCGAGACAGGCATCGACCCAAGTGATCTCATCCTCGAGCTCACCGAGACGGCGATGCTCGACGACTTGCGTGCGGCGCAGAAGCCACTCAACGACCTGCGCGCCATGGGGATTCGCATCGCTCTCGACGACTTCGGTACCGGCTACTCGTCGCTCACGTACCTCGGGCAGCTTCCCATCGACATCGTGAAGATCGATCGTTCGTTTGTCGCCAACCTTGACCATCCCGACAAGCTGATGATGCTCGCCACCATCATGCGGTTGATGGAGACCCTGCGCGTGGTGGTCATCGCCGAAGGGGTCGAGACATCCGAGGAGCTCACCCACGTCCTCGAGTTGGGGATCGACGCGGTGCAGGGCTTCTACTTCAGCCGACCGGTTGCGGCCGCCAGCCTTCCCGCGGCCATCCAAGCGTGCGAAGCGTGCGCGGTCCCGAAGGTGATCTCGAGCGGCCGGGCAGTGTCGTTGCGTCACCCCGCCCAGCGAGGCCGGCGTACTGCCTGATCCAGGTCGGGCGCACAGCCGTTTGGCCACTGAAATAGTGACCTCGGCCTCTACACATGGCTGAAAAGCCGACGCACGCTTGGAGTACGCCCGCAGCCTGCGCCTGCTTGCAGCGCCCGGGGATCTGAGAAGCCGGCGAACTGGAGGAACACTCGATGGAACAGCTGGGCGCTGGGACGCTCGCGCGCGACATCCGCGTGCCTCTGGTGTACAGCACCGATGACATCCAGAACATCGCCAGTGAGATCGGACTCACGGTGAGCGATGACGAGTCGGCGGTCATCATGGATCACATCGACCGCGAGGTCGGGCAGATCGCCCGCGCGGCTGCCGCACGGGCGCTGCATGCGCGGATCGTCGATCTACTCGGCGAAGTCTCGAGCCTCCATGGCTCGCCGAGCGCTCGTCGGACGGGCCGGCGACGCACATGGATCAGCGGGTGGCGCCGGATCGCGATCGGTGGTGAGGCACACGCTGTTGCGCTCGCCGCTCCCCCTCGGTTGACCGGCGCCTCGGCGCGGCGAGAGAATCACCGCGTGGCAAAGCACGAGATCGATGAGTATCTGGACGGCCTTGATGAACCCCAGCGGACCACGTTGCGTGAGCTGCGCGACACCATCGCGAGGTTCCTGCCCGAGGCCGAGCAATGTATCTCGTACGGCATGCCGGCGTTCAAAGTTCAGGGCAAGGTCATTGCCGGATTCGCGGCATTCAAGAACCACCTGAGCTATCTGCCGCACAGCGGCTCGGTGCTGTCCGAGCTCCCGGAGGAGCTGTCGACGTTCGCGCAGTCGAAGGGCTCACTGAGGTTTGCCGTCGACGAGCCGCCCCCGCCGGAGCTGGTCAAGAAGCTCATCGCGGTGCGCATGCGCCAGGCGTTCGGCACGCCGGCGTCGGAATCGCATCGAGGCTGAACCCGCCCCGCGAGGCCTGAAGTCCGCGGTCGGGCGAGGATGCTCGGGGCTCGAAGCCTGTTCAGGCTTCGGTGACGTGCGCCTCCGTAGACCCGAGGCCGTCGGTCACGAAACGCGGATCCGCGACGAGTTCGAGGTTCGCTCCCCGCGCCACGATCTCGAGCAACGCGGCGAAGTCCTGATCGCCGAACCCCTGCCCGATGAGGCTCACGACGATCTGATGGGTGAGCGCTGTGAGCGGCAGCGGCACGTTGCGCAGGCGCGCCGCCTCGAGGCCGAGCTCGAAGTCCTTGCGCAGGAGGTGGCTGGTGAACGTCGGCGCGTAATTGAGGTTCACGAATGCCGGCGTCTTGTAGCGGCTGAAAACCGACCCCAGTACGCTGTCGTTGATGAACGCCAGGTAGTCCGCCCGCGAGATTCCGCCACTCTCGGCAAGAACCGTGGTCTCGGCGAGGATCTGGGCAACGACGCCGAGGATGAGGTTGTGACAGATCTTCACGAGGCGTGCCGCCTCGCCCTCGCCGACGTAGGAGACGCTCCGCCCCAGCATCTGCAGATACGGCAGAACCCGCTCATACGCCTCGTGCGGGCCGGACACCGCGACGCTGAGCATCCCGGCACGAGCGGCCTTCGGGTTGCCGCTGACCGGGGCGGCCAGCAGAGTCACGCCTCGCTGGGCGGCTTTCTCGCGGATCTCGCTCGACACCGCCATCGAGACCGTCGATGCGTCGACCACCAGCGCCGGGGCGCACGACTCATTCGCGAGCAGGCCCTTCGGCCCGACCATCACTTCCTCGAAGTCGCTGGACCCCGCGACCATGGTGATCACGATGTCGCGGTCGGCGAGGTCCACGGGGTGCTCGACCACTCGGGCCCCGCGATCGACGAGCGGCTTCGCCTTCGCGCTCGTGCGGTTGTAGACCGTCAGGTCGCAACCGTGGTCCAGCAGGCGGGTGGCGAGAACCTCGCCCATCCGGCCGACACCGATCCAGCCGAGGGTCTGGGCATCTGGCGCCGGATCGGTCATGTCCTCACCCCTCAATGAGTGATTTGAAGGCGTTGGCGTGCGCAAACGTTTGCCTAGCATAGCGGCACCTTTTTTGCGGTGTCAACGCGCAGCTACTCCGCGCTGACGCTCGGGCGAGCGCTGCGCTGCGTCCTCGTCGCTCCTGCGACGGTCGACTCGCGCACGATGAGATCGGGCGTGAAACGGACCCGGCGGCGGGTCGGCTCGTCGCTCTCGATCTGATCGAGCAGCAGCCGGGCGGCGACCGAGCCGAACTCGTGGATCGGTACGTGCATCGTGGTCAATCCGGGGTTGACCCGGCTCGCGAGCGGGATGTCGTTGTAGCCGACGAGGGCGAGATCCTCCGGGATCCGGAAACCCCGCTGGCGCGCGACCTCGGCGGCGCCGATCGCCACCATGTCGGTCACCGCGAACACCGCCGTCGGCGGATCCGCGAGTGAGAGCAGACGTCTGATGCCCGATGCGCCACTCTCCTCGGTGTAGCCGGCCTCGACGATCAGATCCGGGTCGGCGGCAAGGCCGGCGGCGCTGTGGGCGGCGAGATATCCGCGCCGGCGGAGCATGCCCGTGCTGACCGTGGACTTTCCGGCCAGATGCGCGATCCGGGTGTGTCCGAGACCAATGAGGTGCGCCGTGGCGAGCTGGCCACCGAGCAGATCGTCGGACCCGACGAATGGATCCTCGCCCTCGTCGCTGAAGCGGTTGACCAGGACATAGGGACCTTTCTGGCGGCGCAGCTCGCGGACGCTCGGATCCTTGAGGAAGCTGCTCGCGATGATCACTCCGTCGACGCGCCGAGCCTGAAGGCTCTGAAGATGCGACCGCTGGCGCTCGGGCAGACCGTCGGTGTTGCAGAGCAGCACGTTGAACCCACGCGGCGCCGCCGCGTCCTCCACCCCACGGAAGAGCGCCGCGAAGAACGGGTTGGTGACGTCCGGGATCACCACGGCGAGCACGTTGGTCTGGCGCATCTTCAGGCCGCGCGCGATCCCGTTGGGCTGGTAGCCGGTATCGCGCAGCAGGGCCTCGATGCGCGACCGGGTGGCGGTCGCGATGCGCAGGCCCGGGTCGTTGTTGGCCACGCGCGAGATCGTCGAGGGGTGGACGTTGGCGCGCGCCGCCAGCTCCTTGAGCGTCACCGGCATTTCCTTGGCCCTTGACATTGGTTTCGGCTGGGTTCTAGGCTAGCGCAATCGTTTGTTCATCGGCAGACAGCTCGCCAGGTCGCGAGCGGGGGACGAGCATGCGGAAGCCAGTGTCGTTGGCCGTGACCGGGATCGTCTCATTGGGTGCGTTGAGTCTCGCCGCCTGCGGCAGCAGCAGCCCGAGCAGCAGCGGCTCTCCGCAGGCAGGCACGCCGATCACCATCGGCGTCTCGGTGTCGCTCACCGGGGACTTCTCCGGCGACGGCAAGGCCCTCGTCCAGGGCTACGACCTCTGGGCGCAGGACGAGAACGCCAAGGGCGGCCTGCTCGGTCACCACGTGACCATGAAGTACGTCGATGACGCGAGCAGCACCACGCAGGTGGTCACCAACTACCAGAACCTGATCACCCAGGACAAGGTCGCGCTCGTCTTCGGTCCGTTCAGCAGCCTGCTCACCATTCCCGCGTCCACGGTCACCGACCGATTCGGTTACGCGTTCCCGGAGCCCGCCGGCGGCGGCCCGAGCGTCTTCAACCGGGGCATCCATTCGCTGTTCTTCGTGCAGCCGGCTCCCGTCGAGGACAACCTCGTGAGTTTCACGCAGTGGGTTCTCTCGCTCCCGGCGGCCCAGCGACCGGCGACTGCCGCATACTCGACCGAGGACGATCCCTTCACGCAGCCGCAGGTCGACAAGGCCCGCGCGCTCCTCGAGGCGGGCGGGGTCAGAACGGTCTCCTACAAGGTGTATCCGGCTGAGACCACCGACTTCACGCCGCTCGCTCAGCAGGTGATCAGCGCGAACGCGGACGTCGTCATTCTGGGAACGCAGGAGCCGGACGCCGTTGCGTTCATCAAGGCGTTCCAGCAGCAGCATTACAACCCCAAGGCGCTGGTCGAGACTGCCGGCCCCGACCAGGGCTCTGACTTTGCCACCAAGGTGGGGACCGCCAATACCGAGGGCGTGATGGTCCCCGCCGGCTGGTGGTCGAGCGCCAAGACGCCCTTCAACGCCACGTTCGTGAGCGAGTTCATCGCCAAGTACGGCGGCACCCCCGGCGACATTCCGAGCGATGCGCCTGAGGCATACAGCGTCGGCGAGGTCGTCGACCAGGCAGCGCAGAAGGCGCACAGCATCGCCAATTCGGCGCTCATCGCCGCACTGCACTCGGGGACCTTCCAGACCGTGCAGGGCCCGATGGCGTTCGATTCCCTCGGCAGGCCGAACGGCGCAAGCTTTCTCGTTCAGTGGCAGAACGGTCTGACAGTCCCGGTCTACCCGCCGTCAGCCGCCGTCGCTCAGCCGGAGTACCCCAAGCCCGCCTTCTCCGGGTGACCGGGGGGCCGTCGTGACCCTGATCCTCGAAGCGGTCGTCTTCGGGATTCTCACCGGCGGCGTGTATGCACTGATGGCCTCGGGGCTGACGTTGATCTTCGGCGTGATGCGGATCATCAACGTCGGCCATGGAGCCCTGGTGATCCTCGGCGCATACCTCAGTTTCGCCCTCCTTCGTTCGGCCAACATCGATCCGTTCGTCAGCCTCGTGATCACGATGCCGGCGATGTTCCTCATCGGTGTCGTGCTCCAGGTCATCTTCATCCGGCCGCTCAAAGACGACCGTGAGGCGCTCTCGGTGTTGGTGACCTACGCGATCGCCCTCGGCATCGAGGGCCTGCTCGGGTATCTGTTCACCAACAACTTCGTGCAGCTGAACGCCTGGTACGAGACGGCGTCCTTCGCCGTCTTCGGCTTTCATATCGCCTACGTCTACCTCTTCGGATTCGGCCTCTGCCTCGCGGTTCTCGGGGCGATCTTCGTCCTGCTCTACCGCACGACCTTCGGATCGGCGGTCCGCGCCACGATGCTGAACCGGACGGCGGCCCAGCTCGTCGGCGTCAACGTCGATCGCGTCTCGGCGATCGCCTTCGGGATCGGCGTGTCAACTGCCGCGGCGGGTGGTGTCATCTTCGGGATGACCAATGCCTTCAACCCGGGCAGCCACTATGACCTGATCTCGCGGCTGCTCACCATCATCGTTCTGGGGGGGCTCGGGAGCCTCCGCGGCGCGGTGATCGCGGCGGTCGCGATGCTGATCATCGAGGATGTGACCGCGGTGGTCATCTCGCCCGTCTGGGCAAGTTTCGCCTTCTTCCTCCTGCTCGTCATCGTCCTGGTGGTGCGCCCGCAGGGGCTCTACGGTATTCGCGTTCGAGAACGCATATGAGCTCGCCGGCCCGGGTCCGCGCCGTCAAGCTGGGGGCACTGCTCGTCGTGGCGGTGGTGGCGCTCCTGGTGCCCGTGTTCGAGACCGATCCCGCCACCGTCAACGTCGCGGTGTTCACCGCCATGTACGTCGGTCTCGCCACCGCGTGGAACATCATGGGCGGCTACACCGGGTACGTCTCGTTGGGACACGCCGCGTTCTTCGGGTTCGGCGCGTACGCCTTCGGTCTCGTGCTCGCGCATCTCGGCATCCAGGCCGGATACGAACCCTTTCTCTTCGTCCCGATCGCCGGAGCGCTCACGGTGGTGCTCGCGCTGCTGATCGGCTGGATCGCGCTGCGCACCCGCGCGGCGACCTTCGTGATTGTGACCATCGCGATGATGTTCATGATCCAGTTGCTCGCCGAGAACCTCGTCGGGCTCACCGGTGGCGGTTCGGGGCTCAGCTTCCCCGTCCCGCCCTGGAGTGGCGACTTCTTCGACACCCCGTTCTACTACGCGATGCTCCTGATGGCGGCGATCTCCCTGGCCATCTCGTGGTGGATCCGGCGCTCGAAGTTCGGCCTCGGTTTGCTGGCGATCCGTGACGATGAGGACAAGGCGCTCGCGGTCGGCGTGCCGGCGCACACGTACAAGCTCACCGCGTTCGTCATCAGCGCCGGCCTCGTGGGCATGATCGGCGCCATCTACGGCTACTACGTCACCTACATCTATCCGCAGTACGCCATCGATCCGCTGGTCGGCATATCGCTCGTCCTGATGGTGTTTCTCGGCGGCCTCGGGACACTCTGGGGCCCGGTGCTCGGTGCGGTGATCCTCGAGCCGGCGCAGCTCTGGCTTGCGTACAACTTCGGCGCGAGCCGCCTGTATCTGGTGTTCTACGCAGCCGTCTTTCTCGTGGTCATCCTTCTGCTCCCACGCGGCATCGTTCCCTCGGTCGGCGACCTCGTGAAGCGCATCACAGCCCGGCGAGCGACCGGTCCCTCCGACACCGCGTCGACGTCCAGCGGCACGCACCCCGTGGCAGGGGTTCAATCACCATGAGCCTGCTCGAAGTGGACGCCCTCTCCAAGCACTTCGGCGGTGTGACGGCGGTCGATGGCTGCTCGCTGTCATTGCAGCTGGGGAGCATCACCGGGCTCATCGGGCCGAACGGATCCGGCAAGACCACCGTCTTCAACCTCATCACCGGATTCATCGCCAGAGACACCGGAGACGTGCGCTTCAAGGGTGAGTCGATCACCGGTCTTGGACCGAACCGGATCTACGGCCTCGGCATCGGCCGCACATTTCAGCTCGCGCGAATCTTCCCGCGGTTGACCGCACTCGAGAACATGCTGGTCCCGGTCCGTCGCTCCGGAGTGCGTGCGCTCTTCTCCCGAGGTCAGTGGCACGACGAGAAGGACCGCGCGATGGAGATGCTCGCGGCCATGGACATCAGTCACGTCGCCGGACTGCTCGGCGGCTCGCTCTCGTATGGTCAGCGCAAGCTGCTCGAACTCGCCGCGGTGATGATGGCCCGACCGCAACTGGTCCTGCTCGACGAGCCGGCCGGCGGCGTCAACCCAGCGCTCGTCGAGCGGATCGGCGAGCACATCCTCGAGCTGAACCGGCAGGGCGTCAGCTTCCTCCTGGTCGAGCACAACATGCCGTTCGTGATGGGCCTGTGCCAGCAGATCGTCGTGTTGCACCGGGGAGCGGTGCTGGCCGAGGGCACGCCTGCCGAGATCCGCGGCAATCCAGCCGTGCTCGACGCGTATCTGGGGTCGTAGATGAGCGCACTGCTCGAGCTTGACGGCGTGACCGCGGGGTATGGGGGTGGTGATGTCCTCCACGAGCTGACCCTCAGCGTCGATGAGGGCGGCATCACATGCGTCGTCGGACCCAACGGCGCCGGCAAGTCGACAATTCTCCGGCTGGTGAGTGGCCTGATCAAGCCACGTCTCGGCGGCGTGCGCTTTCATGGTGAGTCGATCACCGGGCTGACGCCGCGTCAGATCCTGCAACTCGGCATCGTCCAGGTTCCGCAGGAGCGCAGTCTCTTTCCAACCATGACGGTGTGGGAGAACGTGCGCATGGGTGCGTACACGCTGTCCGATCGAGCCCTGATGGAGCGCCGGATGCGCACCGTGTGCGAGACGTTCCCCATCGTGGCCGATCGCCGGCACGAACGCGTCGCCGCACTCTCCGGCGGTCAGCAGAAGATCGTGGAGTTCGCGCGGGCACTCATGCTCGATCCGAAGCTGCTCGTGCTTGACGAACCGTCCATGGGCCTCGATCCGAAGACTCACACGGTCGTGTTCGACCTGATCCGCGACATGAACAGGGCAGGCAGGACCATCCTGCTTGTGGAACAGAACGCGCGCTCGGGACTCGGCCTTGCCAGCCACGGCGTCGTTCTCGAAAGCGGCCGGGTGCGCCTTGAGGGAACCGGGGCTGGCGTTCTCGGCAACGGCGAGATCGGACGCCTGTTCCTTGGAGCGCCGGTCTGATGGATTCCGAGATGAACCGCGTGCAGATCGCCGCGCATCATTGGCAGCCGCGATTCGTCGCCAACGGAATCGATGTCAACGACTTCGAGAACGTCCTTGCCAGAACCACCGAGTGGGCGGACTGGGGCCTCAACTGGCACGAGATGGGCGGCGTGCACGAGGCGCTGGGACGCGAGGCCGAGCAGCACGGCCGCACCGTGTCTGCCACGGCAGCCTACCAGCGAGCTGCGTGGTGCTACCACCTCGGCAAATTCCTGTGGTTCGAGGACCTCGCTCTCCACGCAACCCTGCGCGACCAGGCGGTCGCGGTCTACCGGCGAGCGCTGCCCCACCTCGACCCGCCCGCGGAACGGCTCGACATCCCATTCGAGGGGCATGTCATCCCCGGTCACCTGCGCCGCCCGAAAGGCGTGACAACGCCACCGCTCGTGCTCATCGTCCCCGGCCTCGACTCCTCGAAGGAGGAGATGTTCAGCATTGAGGATGAGTTCCTGCGCCGCGGGATGGCGACGCTCAGCATCGATGGTCCCGGGCAATCGGAGAACTCCGTCGAGTTCGCCATCCGTCCGAACTGGGAGACGGTGATCACGCCGGTGCTCGATCACCTAGCGAACATCGGGCTCGACGCCACCTTCGGGCTGATCGGATTGATGGGCATCAGCATGGGTGCCATCTACGGACCGCGTGCCGCGGCGCACGAGCCTCGCCTCAGTGCGGTCGTCGGCCTCGCCGGTCCGTACAACCTGGGGGAGTGCTGGGACGCGCTCAACCCACTGACCCGCGGCGGCTACGTCTTCTACACCAAGTCCGCCAACGAGGACGAGGCGAGGGACAAGGCATATGGACTCAACCTCGAGGGCATCCTGGACAAGGTGACGCAGCCGCTGCTCGTGATCCACGGCGCGCGCGACCGCCTCTTCCCGCCCGCACAGGCGGAACGAATCGCACGCGAGGCACCGAACGCCACCCTGCTCATGTACCCGGACGGCAATCACGTCTGCAACAACATCGCCTACAAATACCGACCGGTGATGGCGGATTGGATGAGCGAGCAGCTCGGATAAGGAACCGCACCGTCGAGACCGGGTGCCCCGCAACGCGCCGAAGTTCGACTGGTGCTCAAAGGAGATTGCTGTCATGAGCCGCGATACCGCAAGCGGGGTCCCGCCGAGTCCTGGACGGATGAACGTCGATTTCGAGGAGCGCGTCGACTTCACCCGGTTGCGCGCCTACCGGCTGGCGCGCGCGCGCGCCGCACTCGACGCCTCCGAGCTCGGAGCTGTGCTCTTGTTCGACATCAACAACATCCGCTATGTCTCGGCGACGATGATCGGCGAGTGGGCCCGCGATAAGGTCGCGCGCTACGCACTGCTGACCCGCGCGGGAGAGCCGATCGTCTGGGACTTTGGATCGGCGGCCCGGCATCACCAGCTCTACGCGCCATGGATCCGGCCGGAGAACAGCCGCGCGGGCATGCTGGGCTTGCGCGGTGCGGTTGCGCCCGACGCGGGCCTGATCGCTCGCGCCGTGGCGGAGATCCAGTCGGAGCTCGCCGCCGCAGGGGTGGCGAACATGCCACTCGGTGTCGACATTGCTGAGACGCCGATGCTGCTCGAGCTGCTCAGGGTCGGCATCGACGTTCGCGATGCCCAGCAGGTCATGCTCGATGCACGGCTCATCAAGTCGCCCGACGAGATCGCGCTGCTCTCCACTGCGGCTGCGATGGTCGATGGTGTGTATCAGGACATTGCCGAGGCATTGAAGCCAGGCGTGCGCGAGAACGAGATTGTCGCGCTTGCCAACAAGCGCCTCTACGAGATGGGATCGGACGACGTCGAGGGGATCAACGCGGTCTCGGGGGAGCGTTGCAATCCCCATCCCCACAACTTCTCGGATCGCCTCATCCGGCCCGGTGACCAGGCGTATTTCGACATCATCCAGTCCTTCAACGGATATCGGACGTGCTACTACCGCACCTTCGCGGTCGGGCGTTCGACCCCCGCGCAGCGCGACGCGTACACGCGCGCCCGGGAATGGATCGACGCAGCCATCGAGCTGGTGCAGCCGGGGACCACCACGGATCAGATCGCCCGGCTCTGGCCGGAGGCGCCGGACTTCGGATTTCAGAACGAGATGGCCGCGTTCGGCCTGCAATTCGGACACGGGCTCGGCATGGGGCTGCACGAGCGGCCGATCATCTCCCGACTCAACTCGCTCGAGCATCCGATCGAGCTCCGCGAGGGGATGGTGTTCGCGCTCGAGACATACTGCCCGGCCAGCGACGGCCAGTCGGCGGCGCGGATCGAGGAGGAGGTCGTGGTCACCTCGAGCGGCTGCTCGGTGCTGACCCTCTTCCCGGCAGAGGAGTTGTTTGTCACCAACAAGTACTAGCCGGCATGCACATGCGGTTCGAGAGGAGAGCAGAGCGATGACATCAACGACTGACGATCCTGCGACGGCGGGCCCGCCCGGAATCGATCCGGGAACGCTGCATCGTCCCGACGGCACCGTCGACATCCCGACGCAACTCGCGCTCTACGGTCAGATGGTGCGCATGCGCAAGTTCGAGACGCGTGCCTACGACCTCTTCATGGAGAACCTGGTCAAAGGGACCAGCCACCTGTCACTGGGCCAGGAAGCCATCGCCGCCGCCTTCGGCGAGGCGATGGAGGAGCAGGACTACACGTTCGCAACCTACCGCGGACACGCGCACACCCTCGCGCGCGGCACATCGATGACCGGTGTCATGGGCGAGTTGCTCGGGCGCTCGTGTGGCGTGCTTTCGGGCAAGGGGGGATCGATGCATCTCACCGACGTCAGCCATGGCGTCATGGGGTCGTACGCGATCGTCGGCGCGCACCTCACCATCGCGCTCGGCGCGGCGTGGTCGGCGCAGTACCGTGGCGAGCCACGAGTCGCTGTCGCGTTCTTTGGCGACGGCACCACCAATATCGGTGCTTTTCACGAGTCGCTGAACCTGGCGGCTGTATGGAAGCTGCCGGTGGTCTTCGTGTGCGAGAACAACATGTACATGGAGTACACGCCCATCCGCGCGGTGACCGCCGTCGCCAACCCGGCAGCCGATCGCGCGTCGGCGTACGGCCTCGAGAGCATCCTCGTCGACGGCAACGATGCGGACGCCATGTACCTCACCGCCCGCGAAAGTCTCGACCGGGCTCGCAGTGGCGGCGGTCCCTCGCTGATCGAGGCACGCACGTACCGCAGCTCCGGTCATTCACGTGCCGACCCGGGCAAGTACCGGCCGGATGCGGAGGTGGCCGCATGGAAGGCGTATGACCCGATCGTGCTCTACCGGACACGCCTCGTCACCCGCGGCGTCAGCGAAGCCGACCTCGACGCGATCGAGGAGACCGCCGACGGCGATGTCGATACGGCGACAGTCAATGCCAAGGCGTCGCCGCCACCTGGAGCAGAGGACCTCATGCGCAACGTCTGGTCGGATGGGGGATGGTCATGGCGCAACTGACCTATCGCGAGGCCGTCGCCCGGGCGATCACGCAGGAGATGGAGCGGGACCCCAATGTCGTCTTCCTCGGCGAGGACGTCGGCGGCGCCGGAGGAGTGTTCAAGGCCACTGTCGGGTTGCTCGAGCGCTTCGGACCGAAACGGGTGCGCGACACGCCGATCTCCGAGCAGGCGATCCTCGGCGCGGCGATGGGAGCGGCGATGACCGGACTCCGGCCCATCGCCGAGATCATGTTCGCCGACTTCTTTGCGGTGTGCTGGGACCTCGTCGCCAATCAGATCGCCAAGAGCTCATACATGACCGCGGGTCAGGTGAGCTTCCCGCTGGTGATCAGATCGGGCAACGGCGGCGGTCTGCGCTTCGGGGCCCAGCACTCGCAATCGGTCGAGAACTGGGCAATGGCGATTCCGGGGCTCAAGGTGGTCGCGCCGTCGAACCCCACCGATGTCATCGGCCTCTTCGCCGCTGCGGTTCGCGACCCCGATCCGGTGATGTTCTTCGAACACAAGGGCCTGTATTCGAGCAAGGGCGAGGTTGCGGACGGAGAGATCGTCGACACCCTTGGCTCGGCGAAGGTGTTGCGCACCGGCGGGGACGCGACCATCGTCGCCCTCGCGGCGATGGTGCCACGAGCGGTTGCGGCCGCCGACGAACTCGCCCAGCGCGGCATCGAGGCCGGCGTGATCGATGTGCGCAGTCTGGTACCCCTGGACACGCAGACCATCCTGCGCGAGGTGTCGGCCACGGGACGGCTGTTTACGGTGGAGGAGAATCCGCGTCTCTGCGGCTGGGGCGCCGAGCTCGTGTCGATCGTTGCCGAGGAGTGCTTCAATTACCTCGACGGGCCGCCGCTCCGCATCACCACGCCGCACATCCCGCTCCCATCAGCAGACGCGCTCGAGGACATGGCGATTCCGTCAGTCGAGCGCATCGTCACCATCATCGAGAGGGCCATGCAGTCATGACCACCGTGCTTCGTCCCGAGGCCGTCGGTGCGCCGACGCAACTGATGATCGCCGGCCGCTGGGTGGACGCGTCCGACAGCCAGACGTTCGAGGTCGATGACCCCGCCACCGGCGAGGTGATCGCAACAGTGGCCAACGCTTCAGTGGAGGACGGGCTCGCGGCCGTGAGCGCCGCGTCCGACGCGCTCCCTGGATGGGCGGCCTCCCCGCCCCGGCAGCGCGCCGAACTGCTCCGCCGGACCTTCGAGCTCATGACCGAGCGCGCCGAGGACTTCGCGAGACTGATCGTTCGGGAGAACGGGAAGGCCCTGCCGGATGCGCGCGGCGAGGTCGCCTACGCCGCCGAGTTCTTCCGCTGGTATGCCGAGGAAGCGGTGCGTGCGGAGGGACACGTCCAGATGGCGCCCGCGGGGACCAACAGAATCCTCGTCCTCCGGCAGCCCATCGGCGTGAGCATTCTGATCACGCCGTGGAACTTCCCCGCCGCGATGGCAACACGCAAGATCGGACCGGCACTGGCGGCCGGGTGCACCGTGGTGCTCAAGCCGGCGTCTGACACGCCGCTCACCGCTCTGGCGATGGGAGCCCTGCTCATGGAGGCCGGCGTCCCGGCTGGTGTCGTCAACGTCGTGCCGTCGCGGCGCTCGGGGCCGGTCGTGAACGCGATGCTGCACGACCCCCGCGTGCGCAAACTCTCGTTCACCGGATCGACCGAGGTGGGGCGCGCCCTGTTGCAGCAGGCGGCCGACTGCATCGTCAACTGCTCGATGGAGCTGGGTGGCAACGCCCCGTTCGTCGTCTTCGACGACGCCGATCTGGAAAGCGCGGTTGCCGGCGCCATGGTGGCGAAGATGCGCAATGGTGGCGAAGCGTGCACGGCTGCCAACCGTTTCCTGGTGCAGCGCGGCATCGCGAATGAGTTCGGCCGCCGCCTGTCCGAAACCATGAGCGCGCTTCGTGTCGGCCCCGGTCTCAATGAGGGCGTTCAACTCGGCCCGCTGATCAACGCTGCCGGCCGGGACAAGGTGAGCTCGCTCGTGGCGGGCGCACTCCGCGATGGCGCCCAGCTCGCGGTCGGCGGCACCATTCCCGAGGGGCCGGGATTCTTCTACCCCCCGACGGTGCTTGTCGACGTGCCGGCTGATGCGGCAATCCTTCGCGAGGAGGTTTTCGGACCGGTCGCCCCAGTGGTCGTCTTCGACACTGAGGAGGATGCTGTGCGCCTGGCGAACGACACCGAGTACGGGCTCGTCGCCTATGTCTATACGCGCGATCTGCAGCGTGGGCTGCGCTTCAGCGAGGCGCTCGAATTCGGGATGGTCGGGCTCAACCGCCCGCTGGTCTCGGACCCGGCTGCCCCGTTCGGCGGCGTGAAGCAGAGCGGGCTCGGCCGGGAGGGAGGCCACGACGGTCTCCTCGAGTTCACGGAGAGCAAGTACATCGCGGTCACCTGGTAGCGGCTGGGACGTGACCGCCGCGTGGGCGGCGAGAGCCCGCCGCTAGGCTCCCGGCGCGGTCAAAGGTCCTCCGCATCGGCGACCTTCGGCACTGTTCGGCCACCGGAGCCGACGTCATGCTTCGGCCATGAAGGCCGATGGCTCCTTCGTGATGCTCGACCCGGCAACCGACGAGATCCTCGCCGAGTGCAGTGGTCCCTCCGCCGACGGCGCATGTCCGGTGAGCGATACGCCGCCCTACCTGTGCGCCGGCCTCCATCTGGTTGGGAGATCAGGCGCTGATGGCAAGGGCGTGTCCCTGACCGTCACGAGCATGCAGCCCGGACGCTGCCCCCTCGCCGCAGCCGTCGCTCAGGAAGCACACAGTCGATAGCACCTGGAGGAATTCCAATGGCGTGGCTCTGGTGGCAGCAGCATCGAGCGGATCGTGCCGAGCTCCACGCGATTCGCCTGTATCTCGAGCGGCGTGCAGGGCATCATCGGCCACGTGCATGCATCAACGACGCGCAGCGGTGGGACGACGCGATGGTGCGGTTGAACATGGCACTCGGCGGTGACTCCGCTGCTTGAACCGAAGTCTGAAGGGGTGACCGCCCGGCGTTGCTGACGGCGCAGCACTGCCCGCCCCACACTGCACGCGGTAGGCTGACTGCACACCCACTTTGTCGGAGGCCGGCATGACGCAGGGATCGGAGTCGGAGGGCTTCGTCGAGCTACCGGGTGGCTCGCGCATCTTCTACCGGAGATCCGGGAAGGGCGAGCCGATCCTTCTCCTGCACGGGATCGCGCACTCCTCCCAGGCGTGGGACCGCGTCATCCCCGCGCTGACCAGCCGCTACGAGGTGATCGCCCTTGACCTGCCGGGTTGCGGCAGGAGCGACAAGCCGGATACCGACTACTCCCTGGGCACCCAGGCCGCGGCGGTGCGCTACGTCCTCGACCGGCTCCATCTCGACCTCGTGACCGCAATCGGGCACAGCCTTGGCGGTGGCGTCGCAATGACCCTGGCGTATCAGTACCCGGAGCGGGTGGGCCGGCTCGGGCTGGTTGCCAGCGCCGGGCTGGGACGCGATCTGCATCTCCTCTTCCGCGCGGCCACGCTCCCGTTCGCTCCCGAACGCGCGATGCGGGTGCTCTTTCATCCCAGGATGCGCGTGCCGCGCAATCTCCTCGGGCTGATCATGAGCCAGGCGCTTGGAGACCCTTTCTTCCATCGACCGAAGCAGCACCGGCGCGAGTTCGAGGCGCTGCTGCAGGGCCTGGAGGAGCCCGGGGCGCAACGTGCATTCCTCGCGACGCTGCGCTCCGCGAGCAACTATGCCGGGCAGTCAGTGTCGGCGCTCGACCGAATCGGGCTCGCGGAATTCCCCGTGCTCATCGTGTGGGGAAAGGACGACAGGGTCTTTCCGGTCGCACACGCTCGGCGCGCCCACCAGGAGCTCCCGCACGCACGCGTGGTCGTCATCGAACACTGCGGTCACTTCCCGCAGCTGGAGGCGACCCAGCCGTTCATCAAAGCGCTTCGGAGGTGGCTCGACGAGACCAGGCCGCTGCGGATCTACCCGGTGCAATCAGGGCCACCGACCGGCCGCGATGTTCCCGGCGCCTCGGTCGCCTGACACGCTCGGAGTCCCGACCACCGACAGCGTGGGGCGTGCCGATTCGCCATATGCAGCGTGACGTTTGACCCTGGCGGTCGCCCATAACGCGTCGCCATGATTGCAGTGCGATGCGATTCCGCACCGCGCGTGGCGCAGGGCCGCGTTGGGCTCTTTCGCGGAGGTCCGGCAATGTTCGAGAAGGTTCTGGTCGCAGTCGATGGTTCGCAATTCTCGGAGGCAGCGCTGGCCGCCGCCGAGGGGCTGGCCGCCAAGGCAGGCAGCGCGGTCGAGGTCGTCCACGTGCACGAGCACGACTTCATCCCGTCGAAGGCGGGTATGGCTCCCGACCTCGAGCTGATGGATGAGGCCAAAGCCGTCGTCGACAAGGCGGTCGAGCGGTTGAAGGCAAAGGGCATCACGGTGACGGGCCGGCTCCTCCAGGCCCAGACGCGGGACGTCGCCCGCGCGATCATCGAGGCGGCTGAGGAGAACGGCGCCGATCTGATCATCGTCGGCCGACGCGGACTCTCCAGCCTGACCGGCATGCTCGTTGGCAGCGTGTCCAACAAGCTCATCCACGTGGCCAAGGTCCCGATCATGGTGGCGCACTAACGCCCGGCAGCGCGCGGCGGTCTGCGGTGTCATCGCACGGAGCTTCGCTGCGTCCGCCCTGAGGGCCTAACGTCACACGGGTTTAAGGCGCTTCGGCACTTGTCGCCTTGGATCAGCCGGTGCCACGGTGTTGGTGCCATGAGCGCTCCAAGACACGTGATGATCCTCGGCGGCGGGACCGGCGGAACCATCACCGCCAACCGGCTGCGCCGCATCCTCCCGGAGTCGATCGACATCACCGTGGTGGACAGCAATAACCACCACATCTACCAGCCGGGGTTGCTGTTCGTTCCCTTCGGGTTGGCAGAGCCCGATCACCTGATCCGGCCACGCGACCGTCAGCTCCATCACGGTATCGAGTACATGGACGCGGTCGTCGAGAGCGTCGACATCGCGGGCAGCCGCGTGCACTTCTCGGGCGGTCGCACGGCGGAGTACGACGTGCTCGTGATCGCCACCGGCGCGGTGCTGATGCCGGAAGAGACTGAGGGGCTGGATGTCTCCGGCGCCAGGCCGAACATGTTCACCTTCTATTCGCTCGACGGAGCTCGCGCTCTGCGCGATGCGCTCGCCACGTTCACTGCCGGACGCATCGTCGTGAACGTCGTGGACATGCCCATCAAGTGCCCGGTGGCGCCCCTCGAGTTCTGTTTCCTCGCCGACTGGTTCTTCCGCGAGCGCGGGATCCGCGACGCCGTGGCGCTGACATACGTCACCCCGCTCGACGGCGCGTTCACCAAGCCGGTCGCGTCGCAGCGCCTCGGTGAGCTCCTCGCGGCCAAGGGAATCGAGGTCGTGACCGAGTTCAATACCGGGACCGTCGACGGCGACGCGGGCCGCCTGGTGTCGTACGACGATCGTGAGGTCCCGTTCGACCTCGCAGTTGTGGTGCCGCTCCATGGCGGGGCTGCCTACGTCGGCCGCTCCGACGGCCTGGGCGACGAGTTGCACTTCATCCCGACGGATATGCAGACGTTGCAGTCCACAGTCGCTCCGAACGTCTTCGTCATCGGGGACGCCGCAGGACTGCCCGTGTCGAAAGCCGGCTCGGTCACTCACTTCGAGGGAGAGGTCGTGACCGAGAACATCCGTCGATTCCTCGCCGGAGAGCGCCTCGACGCGAGCTACGACGGCCACGCCAATTGCTTCATCGAGACGGGTTTCGGCAAGGCGGTGCTGATCGATTTCAACTATGACACCGAGCCGCTTCCCGGCCATTACCCGGGCCCGGTCGGCCTGCCGTTGCTGAGGGAATCCCATCTCAACCACCTCGGCAAGCTGATGTTCGAATGGTTCTACTGGCACGCACTGCTTCCCGGACATTCGATTCCGGGGATTTCGTCGGAGATGCCCGCCGCAGGCAAGCACCACGCAGCCTCGGTGACGGGTTAGAGGAGGCACGCAATGTCCGTCGTATCGCTCCCGGTCATCGATCTCGCCCTCAACGAGGAGGGCTTCTTCCTGCACCCCGAGGATTGGAGGGAGGACATGGTCCCCGCGCTCGCCGCGCGCGAGGGCATCGACCAACTGACTGACCGGCACTGGCAGGTCATCAACTTCATGCGCAGCGAATACTTCGCCAAGGGAACCGGACCCACCGTGCGCGTGCTCGGCAAGACGTCGGGCGTCTCCATCAAGGAGCTGTACCAACTCTTCCCCAAGGGGCCGGCGAAGGTCGCGGCGCGGATTGCCGGCATCCCCAAGCCTCGTGGCTGCATCTGAATGCTCCGACGCTGATTTGTTCAAGGAGAGACGTCAATGACCACCGCACTGCTGCAACCCCACACCGAGTCCGCGGAGTTCATGCCCGCGAAGATCGACAAGGTATCGATCGTCGTCTCCAAAGGGTCGCTGGACGGGATCTACCCCGGTCTGATCATGGCAAACGGTGCTCGCGCCGAAGGCATCACCGCCAACCTGTTCTTCACGTTCTTCGGCCTCGACGCCATTCACAAGGCGCGCCATGAGCACATCAAGATCGCGACAGTCGGGAATCCCGGACTGCACCTGGTCACGTGGCTGGGCGGTGTGCCGGGGATGTCATCGGTGATGACGCACTATCTCGGCTCGAAGATGGAGAAGCTCGACATCCCGTCGATCCCCGAGTTCATCGAGATGATCGCCGACACCGGTTGCGGACTGTTCGCGTGCAAGGCGTCCGTCGACCTCTTCGGGCTCACCAGGGAAGACTTCATTCCCCAGGTGGACGACATCATCACCGTCGGCGAGTTCTATGAGAAGGCCGCCGGTGGTCACATCATCTTCACCTGAGGCCGCGAAGGAACTGACCGTCGTCTGGACCGGTGGCGATCGCCACCGGGTCACGGTGCGGGGCCACCAATTCCTGGTGGATCAACCCCGGTGCGACGGCGGTGACGATGCCGGACCGACCCCAGTGGAGTTATTCGTCGCGTCGCTCGCGTCCTGCGTCTCACACTACGCGCGCCGAGGGCTCGGATCCTCCGACGGAGGGCCGCGTGTCCACTGCACCTGGACGATGAGCGCAGCGGCCCCGTGGCGGGTGGCAACGATCGACCTCGATGTTGATCTTCCTCCAGGCACGTCGCCCGCTCGCGTCGCTGCGGTCGAGCGGGCGATCGGTCACTGCACGGTCCACAACACGCTTCGGGATCTCCCTGAGATCCGTGTCGGCGCCCACGTCGCGGCGGTGGCAGGCGCGAGTCGGAGCTGATTCCATCCCGCTCCCGGCGCGCCGAGCGGTTCAGGACCGCGAGCGTGCTGCTGCCGGCGTCTCGATGGAGCGCCGTGGGGCGGCCGGTTCTCCGAACGGATGGATTCGCAGGTTCCCGTCCGGCAGTTGATACCAGCGCCCGGATCGAGCGCGAAGCCAGCGCAGGCTCGTGCGTCGCGTCGTCGGCGTCGTCGATTCTCCGTAGAGCACCAGGTGCTCCCGCATCTCGATCTCGCCGACCTCGGGATCTGCTCGAAGTGCGGTCACGCGGTCGATCGCAATCCGCCGTCCGTTCGGCTGGTCGAGGCGCACCTCCAGCGTGCGCTCGCCGTTGCGGACCGCCCACACCCGGTACGCATGAATCTCCTTGGTCACGGCGGTACCTCCAATAGCGGTGGCGACTACCTCCCAGGATCCATCGGGTGCCGATCGGCGACTAGAGGCGGAAGCCGAGAGTTCGGATGACCTTGGTCCCAACCCACGAAACGGCTGTGGCCAAGGTTGGGTCGTTTGGATGGGTGATCGACGCCCAACGACCCTGGACGGGTCTTCCCGCCGCTCGCACACTGAGACTGGATCAACCCGAGCTGCCGGCGGGCGCTCAACGAGGTGCTGCCCGGATGTCGATGCAAAGCCATCCCCTCCGCCGCGACGGCTTGGTGGGCCGGACGCGGCCATTCCTCATGACCTTCGCGATTGCGAGCGCGATCGCGCTGTATCCCTACCGATTTGGGTCGGTTGCGTGGGTCGTCGGCGGATTACTCGGCGCGATCGCCGCCTACGCGCTGGTGCTGGCGGTGCCATGGGATCGGTGGCCGCGGCTGCTCTCGCCATGCACCTCCTTGCTGTTCGTGGCGGTGGTGGGGGCGCTCATGGCGGGCAAGGGGTCGGTCGACATGTCGCTGGTTGCGCTGCTGCTCCTGCCGATCCTCTGGAACGCACTCTACGGCCGGCCCTGGGAGATGGCGGTTGCGACGGCGGGCGCGGCCGCGGCCATCCTCGCCGTCGCGTACCAGTTCGGAGAGATCACGGGCGGGTCGATCGCACAACCGCTCCTCGTCTGGACGGCGGTGTGCTGCCTGATCACGTATGCGATACGCCGGCTCCGCAACGACCTGGCGCAGGCTCTCGAGACTCGCGAGACCATGATCAAGCAGAGTGCGGCCTTCGACCTGGCGGCGACGGAACTCTACTCGACGCTCGATCCCGACGCCGTCGTGAAGATCGGGCTGCAGGCGGCGGCGCACCTCATCCTCCCACTGGAGGAGTCGGTCAAGGAAGCCTTCTTCTTCGTGGTCGACGGTGCGACGGCGTCGCTGATTGCGCACTACAACCAGGAGCCCGAGGACGAGCTCCCGGAAACGAGCTTCGCCACGTCTGACATCCCACTCCTCGAGCGCGCGCTGAGCCAGGGCACCGCCTGTCTCTTCGACATCGACACGGAGTCGATGGACCGACGTGGTGCCGATGTCGTCACCAGCCTGCGCATCACCAACGGCGTCGCCATCGGCATCCGCGCCGAGGGGATCAACGGTGTTCTTGCGGTCACCAGTCACGACAGGAGGCCGTTCAGCACGGCCCAGGGTGAGCAGCTCACTTCGTTCTCGACCATCGTCAGCCTTGCCTTGTCGCGAGCCATGCAACACGCTGCCGAGGCGACGACCGATGCGCTCACCGGCCTGGCAAATCGCCGCGAGTTCAACAACCGTCTGGCCACGATGCCACGCGACGCACGCTACGTCCTGCTGTCCATGGATGTGGACTCCCTCAAGCGCGTCAACGACAAGGCCGGCCATGCCGCGGGCGACGAGCTGCTCCGGGGTGTTGCTCAGGCGTTGCGCAGCTCGGTCCGCGGCAGCGACATCGCGGCGAGGACCGGGGGCGACGAGTTCTGCGCGATCCTCCATCAGCCAACCGCCGCTCAGGCGCGCGCGGTCGCCGATCGAGTGGTCGCCGCGGTGCGGATGGTCTCGGTTGGCGGCATGCCCGGCAGCGTCAGCGTCGGCTTTGCCACGGTGGAGAGCGGGCAGAATCCCGCAGACCGCCTCGCGTCGGCAGACGCCGCGATGTACCGCGCAAAACGCGCAGGCGGGAGCCGCGTGAGTGAAGCCGACGCAGCAGGAGCGCTTCGCGTGGAGCCGGTGTCGCGCCGGGCGGTCGCTTCTTAGGGGAAGGCGAGCCGCGCGCGGCCTGAATCACCCGAAGTGCACTCGGAAGCGGAACCGGCGAGGTAGACTGGACGCGTCTAGAAAGGAACCCCCAGATGGCCTGGATTTGGTGGCAGCAGCGTCGTGCAGACCACGCTGAAAGCCGGTTGATCAAGTCGTATCTGCAGCAGCGAGACACGTCCCGCGTCATGTGGGAAGTGGTCGTCGAGGCGAGGCGGGACGCTGACGCGTACCTGCGTCTCGAAGCAGCACTTCAGCACATCGGCTAACGCCTGAGTCAAGTCCGGCGGGTGCCGGCGCTGGCAGAGACGAAGGACCTACGAGGTAGGGGCGACCGGCACTGGTCGGTCGTCGCGATAACACGCACGCTCGTGGTAGTCACAGTCGCTCCACTTCGAGGTGAGATCCATGCGAGCACTCATCGTCTACGAATCCATGTACGGCAATACGCACGTCATCGCCGACCGGATCGGTGCGGGGTTTCAAACTGAGGATCAGGTTCGAGTGGTCGCCGTTCGCGACGCCACGGCCGACCTGGTTGCGTGGTCTGACCTGCTCGTCGTCGGCGGTCCCACCCATGCCCACAGCCTGAGCCGGGAGGCAACGCGCAAGGGCGCTCTGGACGCAGCCCTCAAGCCGGGGTCGCTGCTGAGCATGGATCCTTCGGCAGCAGGCCCCGGGCTGCGTGATTGGTTCAGCGACCTCGGCTCACTGCACCGCAAGCCTGCCGCGGCATTCGACACCCGCCTCGACGCCCCACCGATCTTCACCGGGCGCGCGTCGAAGGGCATTGGCCACCGGCTCGAGCGCAGCGGTGCCACGCTGATCGCTGAGGATGAGAGCTTCCTGGTCAATCGCGAGAACCAGCTCATCGCCGGCGAGGCAGAGCGTGCCATCCGCTGGGGTCAAACGCTCGCGATGACGCCCGTCGATGTCGCCGGACACCTCGCGGAGGCAGTGCCGCTGGCTCGGTGAGCGGATGGCAGGCACTCGCCATGCCGGGTACCTCGTGCACTTGCGGCGCGGGTGCATGATCGGCACGTGGGCAGCGCTGAGCGTGAGGTGGGGGTCCTCGGGCTCGTCGGCGGCGATGAGTTTCATCCTGGCAACGAGCCCCATGACGCGCTGCTCGCGGCCGCCGCACGCGGGCCCGCATACGTGGTTGCAACGGCCGCCGCGCGGTCGCACCCGGACGTGGCAGTCCGGACGGCGCAGACGTGGTTTCGGCGCTTCGGCCTGGACGTCGCAGAACTCGCCGTCTACACAAGGGCCCAGGCGCACAACCCGGCGCTCGCCGAAACCGCTCTCGGAGCCGGGTTCATCTATCTGCCGGGCGGTGACCCGGGACTGGTGGCGAACGTCCTGAGGGACAGTCCGGTCGGCAACGCCATCGTCGAGGCGTGGCGCGATGGCGCGGCGCTGGCCGGATCGTCGGCGGGCGCGATGGGGCTCTGCGCGGTGACCCTGGTCCGGCAGTCGTTCCCGGGGCACGTGCAGCGCCGCCCGGCGCCCGGGCTCGCTGTGGTCCCGAACGCCGCCGTCCTCCCGCATCACAACACCTTCGGCGCGAAGTGGTATCCGTCGGCGCGCGCTGCCCTGCCCGACGCGGTGCTGATCGGCATCGACGAGCGCACCTGCGCACTCTGGGACGCGGGAGGATGGCGGTGTCTCGGCGCCGGTGCGGTGACCGTCTACGTCCCTGGACGCGAAGCGGGCCCGGTCACGTCAGGCGAGCTCGAGGGAATCCCCTCACCGACGTTTGCGCGCTGACGGCCGCTGGGCGGGCCGGCGGTCAGCTCAGCGCTGGCGCTCAGTTCGAAAGCGATCCACGGCCATGAAGATGCTTTCGTCGAGCCACTGGTAGAAGCGCTGCCGCTGGGCGGTGTCCGATGCCATGTCGCTGGTTTCGGCGCGGCGCACGATCCAGGGCGGAACACCGTCGGCGATCACGCCACTCCCGACATGAACGCGCACCAGCGAGTCGTTCTCCTCGAGCACCTGGATCGTGACCTTGAGGATCACCCCGGTGTGATCCACCAGCCTCCAGCTCTGCTCCCATCGTGCCTTCCGGTTGAAGTCACGGGCGACGTGCACGGTCTCATCCGCGATCACGCTCTCTCCAGTGCGGGCGGCGCTGGACAGCAGCCTGCGGACGTTGGCATCGAGGTCGCGGGCGATCCAGCTCACCAGTGACGGCGCTCGGTTGTCGACGTCCGGCAGCCCGCCGCTCGGGGTCGCCTCGGCACCGACAGCCCGGACCACACCGGCGTGGCGCCGGCAATAGAGTTTGCCCTCGACGGCGGTCCCGTGGTCCGGACAGTAGGCGGCTCGGCAGGCGCGGCCCCGTCCGTCGCGATAGGCGCAGGGCTGGGCGGTCTCATTCGTGCAGTCGGGAAAGTTGCACAGGATTCCCGTATTCGGCACGACCACGAGGGTCGGCGGCAACCCCGTCTCGTCATGCCGATTGCGGCGGAAGATCTGGCTCATCGAAGACCGGCGCTGACCGCTGTCTCCGCCAGCCGCGGGCCTTTCCGGCGTCCCCATGCAGCGATCTCCTCGTGAATGGGCGACCGGAAGGCCGCCCGACGACCCCTAATGAAGCGCAGGCGTTCGCCCTGTGGGTCGGGCTATCCGACATCTCGCGAAACGGTGTTACACGCCGGTCACCTGGAACGCTGTTGCAACGCTGTTTCGAGGGACAACATGGTAGGCTCGCTATAATGTTTGCTTAGCGACACACCATAAGGGAGTGGCCATGTACTACTGGGGTGGCGGTGTGGGCATCGTCGTTGTCGTTCTCATCGTTCTCTTGCTGCTCCATGTCATCTAGCGTCGTCATCGGCGATTCTGTGATGACCAGGTCGGGGTGCGCGGCTGCCGGCGAACCCCCGCATATGGCGAACGACCTCGCCCAGGCGGTCGATGGCGAGACCTTGCTCCCCGGCGAGGATCCCGAGTCGACAGACCCTGCCGACGGCGTGCGCTGGGTCCGCGTCTACCGGGATCTGATCGAACTGACCACAGTGTTGCTGGAGCGAACCGAGTCCGCCCTCAAGACCATGACAGGCGACGCGGTCCGGGAGGCCGGCCTGGATCAGCGGCTCCTGCGCATCCAGCGAGAGCGCTAGTGTCTCGCTACGAGTTCTGGGCAGGCCGCCTCGAGGCCGTGTAGGCACAGCGCGAGCGGCTCCCAGACCGAATGGCCATGCACGGGGCGGAGCCGCCCTCCGACGAGGGACCTGATCCCATCCGCGCGGCGGTGGCGCGTGTCAGTCCGCTTCCCGAGGAGCCGTCTGCGAAGGGTGTTGCCAAAGCTCGCGGTCACGAGGCCGCCACGGGCGCGTCGCCGGCGGGACGGAGCGGGCTTGACGAGGCGCGCCGCCGGGGTCCGCTCGGGTTCCTCCAGTTGCTGGGTCCAGGGCTCGTCACCGGCGCATCTGACGATGACCCCTCCGGCATCGGTACCTACTCCCAGGCCGGGAGCCAGTTTGGTCTCGGGACGCTCTGGCTGGCCATCTTCACCTTCCCGCTGATGATCGCCGTGCAGGAGGCCTGCGCACGCATCGCGCTGCAGACGGGCGTCGGCCTCGGCACCTCGCTCCGGCGCAAGTTCCCGACGGTGCTGGTCGGTGCATGCATCGTCCTGGTCTTCTGTGCGAATACGATCAACGTCGGAGCCGACCTCGGCGCCGTCGCGGCAGGTGGATCGCTCCTGACCGGCAGCCACGTGCAACCGGTGTGGCTCCTCGTGCCGGTAGCGCTCGTGATCGGGGTGCTGGAGCTCCGCCTCTCCTATTCGACCATCTTTCGCTGTTTCAAATACCTGACGCTGGCGCTCTTCGCCTACGTCATCACGGTGATCATCGTCCACCCCCCGCTGCTGGCAACCGCCGAAGCGACCTTCATTCCGCACCTGGAACTCAACAGGGACTTTGTCGGCATCGTGGTGGCGATCCTCGGCACGACCATCAGTCCGTATCTCTTCTTCTGGCAGGCGTCGAGCGAGGTGGACGAGATGAAGGCTGCTGGGGCAACAACAGAGCAGGAGCGGCGCGGCACCACGCGCAAAGAGTTGCGCGCGGCGCGGATCGACGTGTCGGTCGGCATGTTCTTCTCCCAGCTGGTCATGTACTGCATCATCCTGGCGTCCGGGACGGTGCTGCACTCGTCGGGGCACAGCGGAATCCAGACAGCGCAGCAGGCTGCGCAGGCACTGAAGCCGCTCGCCGGACCCTTCGCATCGATGCTCTTCGCGCTGGGCATGATCGGCACCGGCTTGCTCGCGATCCCGGTGCTCACCGCCAGCGCCGCATACGCTGTCAAGGAATTCTTTGGCTTTCGCGGCGGGCTCAGCGAGACGCCGCACGCGCGTCCGACGTTCTATGCGCTCATCGTGCTGGCGCTCGCCGGTGGCTTGGTGATGAGCGCCCTCAACATCGATCCGATTCAGGCCCTGGTGGTGACGGCGATCATCAATGGAGTGGTCGCGCCGCCGGTTCTCGCGCTGATCGCGCTCCTGGCTCGTGATCGACGGGTCATGGGCGAGCACCGCAGCGGAAATCTCAGCGCTGCGCTGGTGTGGATTGCCACGATGCTCATGGGCGCCGCCGTCGTGACGCTGATCGTGACCGTGGTCTGATGACCCTCGCGCCGGCGGTCGCTATGCAACGCCGCAGGCTGGGAGCGAATACAACGTGTCGGTGGTGGCATCGACGATCTCGAGCATCCCCTGTGCGGTGACCGCCAGCCCCTGCGGCGCCGGCAGATTCACGGCGAGGGCGACCGAGGCTCCAGTCCTTGGGTCGACGGCAACCACGTCGTGACGAGTCAAGTCGGTGACATACAGCAGTCCGGCATAGACGACGACCTCGTCAAGGTCGGAAAACGCACCGATCTTGGTCACCGCACCACCGGCTGTCACCATCACGAGGCCGGGCGACGATTCGCTTGCGACGTAGATGACTCCCGCAGGGCCCGGGGCAGCGGCCACCGGCCGCCCGAGGTGGGTCGCGATCACGCGCGGGTTGGGGGCTCCAGTGAGCGACACCTGCAGGAGGGTGCCGACGGGGCTGTTAGGGACGAGCAGCGTCTGGCTCGACGCGCCGATCGATATGCCGTCGATCCCCGCATTGCTCGTGGGGTTTGGCAACACCACGACGGCGCGATGCTGCGGCGTCACCTGTTCGACGGTGTTGACGTTCTGCTGCGCGACGTAGGTGCCTGATGTTGTGACGGCGACACCTTCGGGGCCGCCGGTGACCGTCGCCGTGGTGACGGCGCCCCCAGCCTGGTTGATGCCGATCAACTCGCCGGCCTCACGAGCAGTCACCCAGAGACGGCCGGTGGCGTCGACCGTGATGTCATCGGGCGAGACGCTGAAGTGGTGGATCACGTGCAGTGCAGTCCGGTTCACGGGTGCGGCGCAGCCGGCCAGGGTGGTGACGGCCATCGCCGTGGGCGTTGCAGTCGTCGCCGCGCTGGGTGGGGGAGTCGATGGATTGGGCGTGTGCCCTGCCGGGGTGTGGCTGGCGGGACTCGAGCAGGCGGCGATAACCAGCGCCGTGAACGCCGTGACGATCGAGGCGGCAGCGAGTCGATGGTGTGGCGAGGCGCTCCCGGGTACGCGCCGCGTCACGCAGGGACCGTTGCGCCGTCTCGTCGCGGCGCCCCGCTCACTGCGGCGGCTCGTAGTCGATGCCGTCGGGATAGAAGAGGCGAGATGAGCCGGATCCCGTGAATGTCCAGATGACCTTGTTGGTCATTGGATCGACGACAACGATCCGGCTGTCAAAGTCATCGCAGATCGCGATGCGATTGCTTGCGAGCGGCAGCGCGATTGACGTGTGGTTGAGCTCGGCGACGCCCGACGGCCGGTAATCCCACAGGGTCCTGCCGGTGGTGCTGAGGCGGACGACGGCACCCGGGTGCGAGTAATCGGTCAGGAGCACCGATCCACCGGGCATCTGCATCGCGTCGGACGGATAGCGCACCGGCGCGCGCACCGACCACGCCACCGATCCGCCAGGCACCAGGGAGGTCACCCAACTCCCGCCGATTTCGGTGACGATCAATGACCCGCCCGGAGTGGCGAACGCGCCGTTGGGCTCGGCGAAGCTCGTCGGCGGGTTGTGGCGGCACGAGCGATTCCCGATGGTTCCCAGCCACGCTCCGGCAGCACTCAGATGCACGAGCCGGCAGTTGCGAATGTCGGCGACCCAGATCGTTCCATCGGGTTGAGGCACCGCGTCGTCCGGCTCGTTGAAGTAGCCGACGGCGCTGCTGCGCACGTTGTACTTCCCGACCTGCCAGAGAATCGTTCCCGTGGCCCTGTCGATTGCCGTCACCGTCTGATGGCCTTCGGCGTTGGCGATGATCGTTTTGCCATCGGCCGTGTAGAAGGCGTCGTCAGGTGCTCCAAATGGCACTGGCAGCTTCTGGCCCGGACGTGGGAAGACCCAGTCGACGGCACCACTCGCGTTGATCTCGATGATGCGGCCGTTGCCGCGATCCGCGATGAGCAGCTTGCCTGTGAACGCCACGCCGGGAGGAAGGGCTGGAAGCGCGAATGACGCACCCGGCAGCCGGCTCGGCGGTGGCGGAAGCGGCAGGGTCGACGTGGGAACCGGCGTACCGGTCGCCTGGGCCGACGGGCTCGCCTTCGGAGTGGCCACGATCGAAGCCGCAGGAGAGCACGCCGTCAAGGTGAACAGGAACGCGGCCGCAAAGCATCGTTTCGAGATCATTTCGGGTCCATGATTACGCATCGGCTCCATTGCCGGTGTGCTCGGCGCGGTGGCGAATTGCGGACGCCGGCGGGGAATGCGGCCCGGTTTGGGTGCATCACCGCCGCCTGCAGATCGTCCTCGGTGCATGTTTCCCAGCAATTTCGGAGCAAACCCCTACTTGGTCACAAGGGATCCGACGCACCGTGTGATGCAGACATCGTTCACGGCATGAAAGGCATTGACATGAAGACGTCGACAGTTCCGAGCCGCGCCGAGCGGCGCGACCGGGCACTTCGCCTGCGCCGCCGGATCACCGCGACCGTCGCGGCAGCCGGTGTCACCGGGGTCGGTGTCGCCGGCTTTCTCATCGCTCAGAACGCGACGACGGGGACCACGTCCACGGCCGTCGCCACGATTGCGCCAGTAGCGGATGACAGCGTCACCGGTGATGACGGTGTCTCGCGGGTGGCATCGAGCGCACTTTCGACCGCGCCGGCCACCTCGGGCAGCGCCACCAAAGCAACCACCGTCAGCGGCGGGTCAACGGTCGTTGCCAGGAAACCCTGACCCTCCTCGGCGGGAGCGGCCGGCGCGCTACATCGGGAACCTCTGTCCAGCGCTCAGCGCGCGCCGCTCCGAACCGCGACGCATGTCCACCACACCCGCGCCGAACACGCGCCAGGAATCGGCATCCGTCGCAATCGCTGTGCGCTCGGCGATGCCGACAAAGCGCACGCCGGACGGGAGCCGTCGAGGGGCGAGATCGCGTAACCAGCGGATCCACAAGGCGGACAGCGCATCCCAATGAACACCGACCGCCGTCGCCGGCAGCAGACCGAGCCCGCTGGCGAACGGAAAGCCAATCCCGGTGGCGCCCGCGACCATTGCGCCGGCGCTGCATCCGGCGAAGACGCCGCCCCTGTCGAGCAGGCGTTGCACCCCGTCCCACACGGGAGTCCTGGCCAACGTCTGCGCCAGGTACTTCGGACTCCCGCCGCTGAAGAACACCATGCTCACGTCGTCGAGCAGTTTCGCGGTACTCACGTCCAAAGCGTCGGCACGCGTGCGCACGGGCAACGCCTGCCCGATGATGCCGAGCGATTCGTAGTGATGCAGCCCCAGGGTCAGCCAACGCTCGAGTACCGCGTCGCCCTCGCGTCCGCTCGCGGTTGCGATGATGGCAACCGAGCCGTTCCCCGTGGCTTTCGAGAGTGCGAATTGCTCGGCCTCAGCTGCCCACGGCTCGAATTCACCAGAGCCGAGGAGGAGAAAATGGCGATGCACCGCAGCCAACTATTTCGCCTTCTGGATTGCGGGGAGCTCGTGATGGAGGAGTCGTCGACCGAGCGGTTGCGATGCATCCACAGCGACTGGCGATCGGAGCAGATCGAACATCACGAGCGTCACCGCACCGGCCAGCACCGCCGATGATGCCACACCCCCCAAGGCACCCCACGTGCTGAATGGCGCTTGCAGCGACGCTTTCACGATGAACACATCGACGGTGAGCAGCAGAGGGACCAGCGCGCGCCAGCTGATCGCCCTTCCGGGGCGGGCGAGCCACCAGATGGAGGCGAAGACGTACGGCTCGGCGAGGTAATACGGGAAGACGCTCTTGGCGAGCAGCGGAAAGCAGCATGAGGCGATGGTGAGGAGTCCCATCAGGCCGAGGCGCGTTGTTCCGAGCATGGGCTTGCGGAGCAGTGTGATGGCGACCAGGGCCGTTGCTACCGCAGCGCCGAGATACACGTCACCTTCGCCGATGAGCCCTGCCCACGATGCGTCTTTCGCGATGACCCAGAATGACCCGCCGCCGATGGGCAGCCCGCCGCGATAGGTGAACAGTGCATGGACGGTGGTCGACTCGTCGGCGAGGAGAAACGGTGCGAGCCCGACGCCGATGGTGATGATGGTGGTCGCAACGCACGCCGCGGAGGGCCGAATCCGTCGCGCCGCCAGAGGAGCGAGCACGAGGGGTATCGCGGCGAATCCGGCGATGGTTCGGATCAGCACCGCTGCGCCAAGAGCAAGACCAGTCAACGCATTTCGTTCCCTGAGTGCCCAGGTGGCGGCGAGCAGGATCAGGCACAGTTCGAGCGGCTGCTCGACGTGTCCATAGTCAAGGATCGCGATCCACAAAGCCGGCGCAAGCACCACCGCTGCAACCACGGCCCGCTGACGCCGGCTGTCACCCACTGCACTTCCCGTGTACCGGGCCGCCTGGAAGGCGAGCAGGAGCACGACCATCGATGTGATGGCTCCGGTGAGAGCCGCGCGCCCGACCAGACTTCCGGCCCAACCCAGCGCGTTGGCCAGCGCCGCTGCGGGGAGCAGTGGAATCAGCCCGAGCGGGCCGTTGTCGTTGTAGGAGATCCCGTGGGCCTGCGCCGAATAGATGAGCAGGGGATGACCGGTCACGGCGGCTTCGGCTGAGGGCCAGAAGAACAGGTCGAGGTCGGATGGTGTCGTCTTGAGGACGAGCGGAGCCACAGTCGACACCGCGACGAATGCCGCGCCGAGTCCCGCAACAACGACCCGGTTGGTCACGGGCACATTGTGATCGCCGTCTGGAGCCGCCGATTCCGCACCATGCAGTGTGTGGACCAGCCGGTTCCGTTCTCAGCGTCGCGGATGCGTCTGAGCCGCCAGCTTGCGGTTTGCGCGCCAAACGCTTTCAAGGGAACCCTCAGTGCGGCCGCCGCTGCGGCGGCGATGGTGCGCGGGGCTCGCGACGCCGGCGCCGACGCGATTGCGTTGCCGGTCGCCGATGGGGGCGACGGCACGCTCGATGTGCTCCTCCGGGCGCGTGGGTCGGAAGCGCGAGTCACACGGCATCGGGTCACCGGCCCGACCGGGGCGGTGGTCACGGCACGGCTCGGGTGGATCGGGCCGGATGCAGCCGTGGTCGAGCTCGCGGAGGCCTCCGGTCTTCGCCGCCTGACGCCCGGTGCGCCCGACGCCCTCCATGCAACATCGCGCGGCACCGGCGAGCTCATCAGGATTGCGCTCGACGCCGGAGCACGAACGATCGTCGTTGGAGTCGGCGGCAGCGCCTGCACGGACGGAGGCGCCGGCCTGCTCCAGGCACTGGGTGCGCACCTGACAAGGGCTGACGGACAGGAGATCGGCGCCGGCGGAGCCGGGCTCGAAGCACTGGACGCGATCGATCTCTCCGCCGCGCAGCGGGCGCTGGCGGGATGCTCGATACAGGTTGCCTGCGACGTACGGAGCCCGTTGCTCGGTCCGCAGGGTTCTGCGCGGGTGTTCGCGCCCCAGAAGGGCGCCTCACCGGCCGAGGTCGTTCGCCTCGAGCGAGCGCTCACCCATCTCGCCCGCGTGGCAGAGGGCCTGGGGCGGGGTGATGTGGTCGAGCTTCCGGGGTCGGGGGCGGCGGGCGGTTGCGGATTCGGGCTTGCACTGGCGGGCGCTCGGCTGCCACCAGGTGCTCCAATCGTCTGCGACCTGGTTGGGCTCGATGCTGCGTTGCGCACGGCGACCGTGGCTCTCACCGGCGAGGGTTGTCTCGATAGCCAGACGCCGCAAGGCAAAGCGCCCGCCGAGGTGGCCGCCCGGTCGGCGGCTCGCGGGGTGCCGTGCATCGCGATCGCCGGGGCAGTCCTCGAACCGCTGCCGCAACTCTTCAGTGCGGCCATCTCGCTTTCGGACATCGATCCAGGTGTCGACCCGAAGCTGCATGCGCGCGCTCTCCTGCGCAGGGGGGCACGACGGGCAATTGAAGGGATGCTCACCCGCGACGCTCGCGTCGAGACCTAGTTCTGCTCCCAGTCCATCGTGCGCATCCACGCGAAGCTGGACTCCGTATCGACGAGTGGGCGGTATTCGAGGCCGACGAAGCCCGCATACCCGAGAACGTCGAGCTCGCGCAGGAAGTCGGCGATGGGCATTGACCCGGTCCCCGGTTCGTGGCGTCCTGGCACGTCGGCGATCTGGACGTGAGCGACGAGCGGGAAATGGGTTCGCAGGCACTCGAGCGGATCCTCGCCGGCCATCGCCGCGTGGTATTGGTCAAGCTGCAGGCGAACACCCGGATCGTCGACGGCCGCCACCAGCTCGGCGGCTCGGGCTACGGTGCTCGCCCAGTAACCCGGCATGTCGATGTTGTTGATGGCCTCGACGAGCAGCGTGATGCCCGCCTCATTGACGAGGGGAACTGCCGAGTGGAGATTCGCCAGCGCAGTGGCGTGGGCCTGGTCGCTGCTCACGCCCGCGGGCGGAACTCCCACCAACGCATTGAGTTTCGAGGTGCCGATTCGGGTTGCGAGCTCGATCGCATCGCGCAGGGTGGTGGCGAATTCCTCCTCACGACCCGGAAGGGCGAGGAGGCCGCGCTCACCGCCCGCCCAGTCGCCGGGCGCGGGATCGAAGACCACCATCTCGAGTTCGAGGTCCTGGAGGGCCTTGGCGAGGCGCTCCTCGTCCAGTTCGTGCGGAAAGAGCATCTCGACGTGCCTGAATCCGTCAGCGGCCGCGGCCTCGAACCGCTGGTACGGGTCGAGGTCCTGCCAGAGCATGGTGAGGTTCGCGGCAAAACGAGGCACCTCAGCCGGGGTCCGGACTAGCCGCGCGATCCGCCTCGCGATCCCAGAATTTGACCAGCGCGGACATGTCTTCTTCGGCCCACCCCCTGGCCTTGGCCGCGAGGTAGGACTGTTCGACGAGCCCGCCGAGGAGCAGCGGCACGCCGGCCGCGCCAGCCTCGCTGTGGATGATCGACAGGTCCTTGGCAATCAATCCGACTGGCGTTGCCGGGCTGAAGTCGCGACCGCTGAAGCGCGGGAGATTGCGCAGCAGCATCGCGGAGCTGCCGAATGACGTTCCGACCACGTCCCTGACCGTGTCGAGATCGGCGCCAAGACGCACTCCAAAAGCGGCAGCCTCTGCCGAGGCGAGCGTGTGGACCGCGACCAGGTATTGATTGACGAGCTTGATCGCCTGACCGGCGCCGATCGGTCCGCAGAGGCGGATCTTGCCGCCGAACGCCTCGAGGAGGGGGAGCGCCCGGTTGAAGGTCGCGTCGTCGCCGCCGACCATCACGGTCAGCGTGCCGGCCTCCGCCCCGGCCGGGCCGCCCGACACCGGTGCATCCAGGAACGACGCACCGCGAGCACCGAGGATCTCGGCGCAGTGGCGGTTCAACGCCGGGCTCACCGTCGAATGATCGATGTACAGCTGACCGGCGCTCGCCACCGCCGACATCGCCTCGAACACCTGCCGCACGGCATCCTCGGTCGGCAAGGCGGTGAGAATCACCTCCGAGACGGTGGCGAGCTCAGCCGCCACCGGGAGGATAGTCGCCCCCCTCTCCCGGAGCGCCCGCACGCCGGCGTTCTCCGAACGGTTGCAGATCGCAACCTCGTGTCCCGCGGTGATCAGACGGTCCGCCATCGGCCGGCCCATCTTCCCGATCCCGACGACCCCGACTTTCATGAGAGCCTCAACGGCACGGTGTCCACCACGCCCCGATTATCAGGGGTACGTCGTGGCGCGAGGGCTCGGCGTGCGCGCCGCTCGGCAGGCGGTGAAGGTGCGACGATGGATCGCATCGGAGATCGGTGACACGGAGGTCCGAAGTGAGCGCTGCTGTCGATCCGGTGCAGAACCCACAGGCATATCAACGCATGCTCATCGATCTCGTGGGCGAGGACGACCCACTCGCGGTGCAGGAGGAGACATCGGGCGCGCTCCGCGTCGTCATCGCCGAGGCAGGAGATCTGCTCCGCATCCGACCCGCGACGGACGAATGGTCGGTGCTCGAACTCCTCGGGCACATGCTCGATGCCGAGATCGTGTCGTCGGCTCGGTACCGCTGGGTGATCGCCGAAGAGCGTCCTCCGCTCACGCCGTATGACCAGGACCGGTGGGTCGCCGCCCTTGGATACAACGGCGCCGACCCGCTCGAGCTGCTCGCAACCTTCGAAGCGATCCGCGCCGCCAACCTTGCCCTCTGGCGCCGTTCGACTCCTGACGAGCGCGCCCGCGACGGCCTGCACGCGGAGCGTGGACCGGAGAGCTTCGACCTGATGTTCCGGCTCCTCGCAGGCCATGGGCGATTTCACCTCGATCAGATGCGGCGGACTCTCGAGGCGGTGCGCAGACCGTCGCGGCCACAGTAGGTGCGATCCAGCGCGTCCACACACATGCTCCGCGGGCGTGGTGATGCCGATTCGCGTCCCTATCCGGTGTTCTGCAATCCCGCGGCGATGCCGTTCACGGTCAGGAGCAGGAGCTGCTCGAGCCGTCTGCGATCGGCATCAGTCGCATCCCCGCTGCGCAGGGCGCGAAGCGCTCGAAGCTGCAGGTGGCACAGCGCATCGATATACGGATTGCGCAACTCCACCGCCCAGGAAAGGACGCGGCGCTTCTCGAGCAAGCGAGACTGGCCGGTCACGGCGAGGATTCGCTCGATGGTGCGGTCGTATTCCGAGAGGATCAGATCGGCGATTCGTGGCTGACCCCCCAGGCGCAGGTACTCCGCGGCCATGAACCGGTCGGTCTTCGCAAGGCTCATCTCCGCGTTGTCGATGAGCACGTTGAGCAACGGCCATTCGGCGTACGCGACCCGCAACTCGTCCAGGTCGGCACCGGCGAGACCGCTCCCCACGCCGTACCACCCCGGAAGATTGAGCCGGATCTGCGACCAGGCGAAGACCCACGGAATCGCGCGGAGTGAGGCGAGGCTCGGGTCGCCGTCCCGATTCGCCGGACGCGAGCCCAGGTGCATGCGAGCCAGCTCGCGGACCGGCGTGACTTCGGCAAAGTACTCGGCGAACCCGTCGCTCTCGATGAGGGTGCGATACGCGGTGCGAGCGGTTGCGTCGAGGGCGCGCGCGAGCCCGTCGAAGCGGACTGCGGCCTGCTCCGTGCGCCGGCGTGTCGCCGTCGTGGACGTGAGGAGCACGGCGGCGGTCACCTGCTCGAGGTGACGTTGGGCGAGGGTCCGGTTGCCGTACCGGGCGAAGATGACCTCGCCCTGCTCGGTCACCTTGAAACGCCCCGACACCGAGCCGGGCGCCTGTGCCATCACCGCCCGGTTGGCAGGACCGCCTCCGCGCCCGAGGGCACCGCCCCGGCCATGGAAGAGAGTCAGTCGCACCGACTGTTCTGCTGCCCACGCGGCGAGGTCCGCCTGAGCCTCGTACAGCGCGAGGCTTGCGGTGACGGGGCCGCTCTCCTTGGCTGAGTCAGAGTACCCAAGCATCACTTCGAGTGCCCGCCCCGTCTCCGCCATCCGCCGGCGGACCGGCTCGAGATCGATCATGGCGTCGAGTGTCGCGCGCGCGGTGCGGAGGTCGACAATGGTCTCGAAAAGCGGCACGACATCGAGCACTGGCCCGGCGTTGGGCGCGCAGGCCCGCTCCGCGAGGGCGTAGACGGCGGCGATGTCCTCCGCGCTGCGGGTGAAGCTCACCACGTAGCGATGGCAGACATGCGTGCCGAAGCGCTGCTGCAGCAACGCGATGGTGCGCAGCGTTGCCACAACCTCCTGGGTCGCCGACGAGCGCGCCTCGCCGGTGCGGAGCTCCGCAAGCGCGCTGCGGAGCACCGCGCTGTGCTGACGTATCTCGAGGTCCGCGAGGTGAAAACCGAAGGTCTGCGCCTGCCAGATCAGGTCGTGCAGCTCGCCGTATGCCTGGCGAGGTGCCCCGGCCGCGACCAGCGCACGCTGCAGTCCGTGGAGGTCGTCGAGCAGCTCGTCCGGCCTCGCGTACGCGAGTGACAGATCGGCTCGACGGGTCGCGCGAAGACGCTCCGAGACGAGCAGGAGAAACTCGCGATACGGCTCGCCAGGGGAGCGCATGCCAATTGCCAGAGCCCGATCACCCACGACCTCGCGTGTGACTCGGAGCCGGTCGATGAACTGCTCGTCCGGCGGAGTGGTCAGGACGTCGGCGGTCAACCCGGTGCCGATGCGCGTGGCCACTGCCTCGAGCCCTCGGAGCACGTGCTCGGACTGGATGAGCATGGTCTCGCGCGTGACATGAGCCGTGATCTGCGGGTTTCCGTCGCGGTCGCCGCCGACCCAGCTGCCGAACCTGAGGAACGCCGGTGCCGGTGGGAGGCGTGCGCCGGTGTCGGTCGCGTCCAGTGCCGCGCTGAACTCCCGGTACACCGCCGGAACCAGACGGAAGAGCGTCTCGTCGAAGACGCCCATGAGGGTGCGGACCTCGTCAAGCGGTTGCAATTCCTGAGTCCGCAGCTGCGCGGTTCGCCAGAGCCCGTCGACCTCCTCGAGCAGTCGCCGCCCGGTCCGTGGTGGAGGCGCCTCCGACGACTGCAACTCCGCCAGCCGCTCGAGCTGATCACCGACACGCCGCAGTGCGGAGGTCACCGCGCGGCGGCGTGCTTCGGTGGGGTGCGCGGTGAACACTGGGTGGACTCGCAGGGATGCGAGCAGTGCATCCAGGCCTTCGTCCCCCAGTTCCTCGCGGGCTGTCGCAAGCGCTGCCGAGAGCGCCTCCGCGGGCCCGGTGGCGCCCATCTCCACCTCACGGAGCGCTCGGGCGCGGTAGCGCTCCTCGGCGAGGTTGACGAGGTGGAAGTAGCAGGTGAAGGCACGTGCTACCTGCTCCGCGCGATCGAGCGACCACGACGCCACCAGCGTGTCAGCGGTTTCGGCAACGCCGCCACGCACATCGTCCTCGGCCCGCGCTCGGATCACCGTTCCCCGCAAGGCTTCGACGTCGGCGAGGAGCCCCGGCCCGCCATGCTCGGCGATGACGTGCCCCAGCGCGTCACCGACGAGGCGAACCTCCTCGCGGAGGGCGCGCGGCATCTCCCGCCGCGCCCGGTCGCGGGCGCTTCGTTCGCTCGTCGCAGGTTCGACCGGGACTGCCATGCACGGAGACCATACCGACGCACCCGTCTTCACCGCAGCGACGGTGCGCCCTTCTGTGTCGGACGAGCGCTCATACGGCGCACCCGTACACTAGCCCCGGTGATGACCAGCGCCCTGCCGGCGACAGTCGGCGTGGTTGGACTCGGCCGGTTTGGGCGCCTCTGGGTGTCGATGCTGCGGGACGACTTCACGCTCAGAGCGTTCGACTCGGATCCAGGGCAGCGCGACGAAGCCGCGCGTCAGGGATTGCCCATCAGCTCGTTGGCGGAGACGCTCGCGTCTGATGCGGTCTTCTACTGTGTTCCTATCTCGGCGTTCGAGACGACGATCAAGGAGCACCTGGCGCTCTTTCACGAGCTCGGCGGCTCGCGCACGCTCATCGACGTCCTCTCAGTGAAAAGACACGCGCGCGACGTATTCCAACGTCACCTGCCCGCCGGGTATCAGGCGTTGCTGACTCATCCGCTGTTCGGCCCGGACAGCGTCGCGGCGAGCGGTCTGCCGGGCCAGACGATCGTTATCGACGGCTACCGCATGGCGCCCGAGACGCTGCACGCATGGAGCGCGTACTTCGAGTCGAAAGGGCTCGTGGTGATACCGATGTCAGCCGACGAGCACGACCGCCTCGCGGCCGAGAGTCAGGGCGTCACCCACTTCATCGGTCGAACCCTGGAGCGTTTCGGCTTCACACCGACTCCGATCGACACGCTGGGGACCAGACGGTTGCAGGACGTGACCTCGCAGGTGAGCAACGACACGTGGCAGCTCTTCGTCGACCTGCAGACACTGAACCCGCACACCAAGTCGATGCGCCTGCGTCTCTCGGAAGCGCAGGACTCGGTCTTCGACCTGCTGCTCCCGAACCGACTCCACGCCGATCGGATGGTCGTCGGCATCCAGGGAGGGCGAGGCAGCTTCAATGAGGACGCGGCGCGGTACTACTTGAGCCGCACTCCCGATGTGCCGTGCGAGATCGTCTACCTGCACACCACCGAACGCGTCCTGCGCGCGCTCCACGAGGGAGAGGTCGATCGCGGAGTCTTCGCGATTCACAACTCGGTCGGCGGGATGGTCGGCGAGTCGGTGACCGCGATGGCCCGCTATCGCTTCGCCATCGTGGAAGAGTTCGCGATCAAGATCTCACACGCGCTGATGATCGCCGGCGGAGCCGACTTCGCCAAGGTCGATACGGTGATGGCGCATCCTCAAGTGCTCCGTCAGTGCCGCACCAACCTCGAGAAGAAGTACGCGAACCTCAGGCAGACGAGCGGTGAGGGCGATCTCATCGATCAGGCGAAAGTGGCGGAACTGCTCGGCTCAGGCGAGCTTGACGCGTCGGTCGCGACCATGGGAAGCCGAATGCTTGCCGAGCTCAACGGTCTGCGCGTCGTCGAGGATAACCTCCAGGACCTCGACGAGAACTTCACGAGCTTCCTGTGGGTGGAGCGCCCCGGCCAGCGTTAGGACACTGGAGCGACTGTCTGCAGGCTCCGCATCAACGAGAGGAATTCCGGGAACGACAGGCTCTGCTCAGCGTCTGAGAGTGCCTTGTCGGGATCGGGGTGCACTTCGATGAGCAGCCCGTGAGCGCCGGCAGCGCGCGCCGCCTTCGCCATCGGTGCGACGTAGGCGCGGTGACCGGTGCCGTGACTTGGATCGACGATAACGGGAAGGTGTGTCAGCTCGCGAAGCACCGGGATCGCGCAGAGGTCGAGCGTATTGCGCGTGCTCGTCTCAAAGGTGCGGATGCCTCGTTCGCAGAGCATGACCTGCTGATTGCCGATCGCAAGGATGTACTCCGCCGCACCCAGCCATTCGTCGATGGTGCTCGAGAGGCCACGCTTGAGCAGGATCGGTCGATCGACCTTGCCAAGCTCGCGGAGCAGGTCGAAGTTCTGCATGTTCCGGGTTCCGACCTGGAGCACGTCGACAAGCTCTGCCATTCGCCTGACCTGATCGACCGCCATGACCTCGCTGATGATCGGCATGCCGGTCGCCCTGCCGGCCGCGGCCAGCAGTTCGAGGCCCTCCCAACCGAGCCCCTGGAATGCGTACGGCGACGTCCTGGGTTTGAACACCCCGCCACGAAGGATCTGTGCGCCGGCCTCGCGAACAGCCCGCGCGGTGGCGTTGATCTGGTCGGCCGACTCCACCGAGCACGGTCCTGCCATGACCAGGAAACCGGCACCGCCGATGAGCAGGTTGCCGACCGGAATCACCGTGTCGTCGGACCGCGCGCCGCGTCCCGCGAGACGGTAGTTCTTCGATGCCTTGGTCGCCGGACGCGGCGGCGCAATCGACTCGGGGACGTCGGTATCGGCGGGCGGGATCAGCGGGGTGGCATCTCCCGGCTGTGCGTCACCACGGGTGCTGGTTGCGGGATAGCTGCCGAGCACCTTCAGGTGGAGCGCGGTGGAGCGAAGGTCGTCGAGCGCGTCGGCGGTTCGAGGATCTGCGATGTTGCCCTCGAAATCGATGAAGAACATGTATTCGAACGGCCGCCCGGGACGCGGTCGCGACTCGAGTTTCGTCATGGAGTGGCCACTCGCTGCCAGGACGCCGAGCGAGCGCATCAGTGCGCCGTGCTCATGCCGGGCGATCAGGATCAGGCTTGTCTTGCATGGCGCGCTGAGCTCGACGGCAACCGGATGCCGTGCGAGGACGACGAACCGCGTGTAGTTCTCGGCATGGTTGGCGATCCCGCGACGAAGCACGACCAGCCCATGCGCCGCCGCCGCCTCGGCCGCCCCGATGGCAACGTGCGTTGCATCACCGCCGGCCTGCACGAGACGCATCGCGGCGCCGGTGTCGAAGTGCAATATCTGCGATGCGTTGGGGAGCGTCTGGAGGAATCGGGAGCACTGCTCGAGACCGTCGACCGCCGCCAGCACCTGACTGATCGCGCCGAGCGGAAGATCGCTGACCCCGCACAGGCAGTAGTCGACGCTCGAAGTCTCCTCACCGACGATCGAGACCTCGTTCTCACGGAGCAGATCGTAGGTCTCGTCGACGCTCCCGGCCGCGGTGTTCTCGATGGGCAGCACAGCCAGGTCGACCTCGCCTGCCTTCAACGCATCGACGGCAGCCTGGTAGGAAGGTGTCACGACCAGCTCGCCATCGACGTCGCGCGCCGAAAGATACTTCTGGGCGGCGAGAAAGCCAAAGGAGTGCTCACCGCGCACGGCGACCCGGAGCGCAACCTCGCGTTGCACGCCCGAGCGGCTGGAAACCTGCCTGCTCACAGATTCCGCCAGGAGATCACGGTAGATCCGGCGCACCAGGTTGACCGGCGCACCTTGCGTCCTTGCGACGTGCTCCACCGCCGCAAGGACCTGGCGCTCACGCTCGGAGTCGCGGATGGTCGCGTCGGATGCCGCCTTTTCGCGGGCGACGTCGACAACCACCCGGAATCGCTCCGCGATCAGCGCAACGATCCGCTGGTCGAGATCGTTGACGCGATTGCGGAGGGAGAGGAGTTCAGCGTCCGGTTCAGGCACGCGCGAAGTCTACGGACGAAGCCGGGGCGCCGGCTGCGGCGATCCTCTGGAGCTCCAGATCGCCCGGGGCCCTTCAGGGGGATCAGAGAGCGAAGGAACGGACATGCACCGTAGGATGGCGGCGAATCCGCTCGTGGGGCGGCGCACCAGAGCCGCACCACCGCCCAAGGAGACAGTCAGATGCTCGCGTTGAACGTTTTCGGAACCAAGGAGATCATCGCCTACGTGGTCGTGGTGATCGTGCTGATCATCATCGGCTGGTATCTCATGCGAGGACGTTCTCGGGCGTAACGCGGGTCGCCGGCGCGACCGCCGTCAGGCGGCCGCTGAAACCGCGACCGTCTGTCTCTGTCCGGGTGCTGGCTGTCATGTGGCGCCATGATCGGAGTCCGGTGAGACGGAGATGAGCGCGATCCGATTGTTGGGGGCGGCAACCGTCACGGCGTTGGCGGCGGCCTGTGCCTCGACCACCGGGGCCACCCCGCCGCTGCGATCGGCCAGCCCATCTCCGGCAGTAGTCGGGGCGACGCCGACCGCCGTGGCGCATGCCGAGCCGCATGTCATGGTGATCGTCGAGGAGAATCGTGGTGACGCAGCGACACTTGGGTCCTGCTCTGCCGACCCATATCTGTGCTCGCTCGCGACCGCCTACGCATCGCTCACCTCGTGGTATGCGATCACCCATCCCAGCGCGCCGAACTATCTCGCGCTCGACAGCGGCGGGACGCAGGGAGTCAACTCCGACTGCACGCCGGACGGCGGGGGGTGCGGACCCTTTCCGGGGCGTGATCTGGGCGGCGAACTGTCAGAGGCCGGCATCCCATGGGTCGCATATATGGAGAGCATGCCGTCCGCCTGCGACCGAGTCGGCAGTGCCGGGGACTATGCGCAAAAACACAATCCCTTCATGTACTTCAGCGCTAACCGCGGCGCGGCGTGCGCCGCCCACGTGCGGCCGTATCCCGGGGCGTCTGCGATGTCGGCCGTCCTTGACTCCGGGACACCGCCCGACTTCGTGTGGATCACACCGAACCTTGCGCACGACATGCACGACGGCAGCGTGACCGAGGGCGATTCGTGGCTGCGGGCGAACCTTCCGGCGGTGCTCGCATCCGCCTGGTTCGCCGATCACGGCACCGTGATCATCACGATGGACGAGAACGACGCCTCGCCGTCGGGTACGTGCTGCGGCAATGCCGCGGGCGGCCGGGTCCCGATGCTCGTGATCTCCGCGAATGCGCGTGGTCGGGGGGCGATCGCCACTCCCGGCGACCACTACGGCACGCTGCGCACCATCGAATCTGCGTTCGGGTTGCCACTCCTCGGCAATGCCGCGTCGGCTGCGGCCGACCTGAGCGGACTGCTCGGATGACGCGGGCGGCGGCCATCCGTTGGCTCAGCCGTCGACGAACAACCCCTTGAGCGGTCCCAGGAGTCGCGCGGAACGCCGCGACACCGCGGGCAAGGGTCGAAGCGGTGTCTGATATGGCGGCAGCGCCGCCAGCGACTCGCGCCATGCCGTCTCGATGACCTCGAGGGGATCGACGCCGCGACAGTCACGATTGAGGTGCTCGCTCCACAGCTGCTCGCGAACACTGCGTGCGAGGATCGAGTCGTCGGTGACGACGTTGACTTCGGTGTCGTTGAAGAACGAATGCTCGTTGAGATTCGCCGACCCCACCGTCAGCCAGGAATCGTCGACGATCCCGATCTTCGCATGCACATACACCGGCGGTCGCTGACGGCCGGCGGACCCAACTGTCCCAACCAGGAGGCGATGACGGTGATCGGCAGCCTGCAGGAATCCGAGCTGTCCCCGCGTGTCGTCGTTGCCGTTGTTGGGATGCCTCGGGAGAACGATGCAGAGACGAAAATCGTCACCCGGTGGCTCCAGCAGCTTCTCGCGGAGGACCGCAACCACCTCTCGACTCCAGAGGAATTGATTCTCGAGATAGATGAGGCGGCGGGCGCCTCGCAGCGCGCCGATGTAGGTCTCGAGGATGCTGAAGTCGCCGCGTGGCATCGCTTTGTAGGTTCCTTCCGGCACGGTGCGGATCACCTGGACCCTGCTGTGGCCGGCGTCCGCGGGCGCGTCCACACGGGGGAGGTGCTCTCCGGTCGTGGCCTCCCAGCGCATCGCGAAATGGGAGCAGACATCCGCAACCGCGGGACCTGCGAGTTGTGCTGCCGCGTCATGCCACCCGAGCGTGCTGCTTCGGTTGTGGGGGGACCCGTCGAGACGATCACCCGCGAGAGCGGTCAGATCGATACCACCGACGAATGCCACGGTGCCGTCGACGATGACCAGCTTCTCGTGATGGCAGTGCATCGGACGGTTGCGTGGATCGAGGGCACCCTGAATCCGGGTGTTGCGAACGAGCCGATCCATGAGTTCGCGTGCTCTCGCGCGCGAAGGCTGCATGATCGGCAGCGGCGCCCCGGCCCACACGAGCACGCGGACATCGACCCGCTGCGCCGCTTCAGCGAGGAGGTCGCGCACCGTTACGATCGAGGGGTCGCGCTCGACAGCGAATCCAGGGTCGACCGTCCAACCGGCGACGTGCACGAACGAACGGGCGCCACGCACGGCTGCCGCGATCGACGGCAGCGCCGCCAGGCCGTCGATATGGACCTCGAGGCTGTTGCCGCTGCGCGGTGGCGGATCCTCTGCCCAGACGTTGGCCGACCCACGCAGCGCGCGGTCCCGGCCGAGGCGCCCAAGGCGACGGATGTGGTGGCGCGACGCGGCGTTCTCGATGAGATCGCCGACGCGCGCGTCGACACGGTTGGCGATCTCGGGGATCACCGACACCTCGACGCGGGGGCAGGCTCCACGTGGAGATGGTCGCGCATCGGTCCCGGTCTCAGTCCGATCGTGGAGATGACCCGATAGGTGCGCTAGCGCACAGTACATTTCGCGGCGCCGGCGCATGCTGGGGGTTCTGTGACCGGTCAACCCGCTGTTTTCAAGGCGTCGCGGCGCCTCGTCGTCATCGCGTGTGCCTCCGGATTCGCCATCGGGGCCTTCCCGGCGGTCGCGGCCGCTTCCGTGGCGCAGCCGCGCCTGCTCTCAGCGGGCAACTTCACCGTGATGGCCGCGTCTGCGATCACCAACACGGGTTCCACCACGATCACGGGCAACCTGGCGATCAGTCCGAAGACCGCCTCGTCGGTGACCGGATTCCCTCCCGGCGTCGTCACCGGCGCGAGGGATGAGAACAACGCGGTCGCGATCCGGGCACACACCGATTTGGTCACCACCTACAACGATGCCGCTCACGCCACGCCCTTCAAGAACATGTCAGGCGTGAACCTGGGGGGCAAGACCCTCACCCCCGGTGTCTATCACTTCAGCTCGTCGGCACAGCTCACCGGCACGTTGATTCTCAACGGCGAGGGTCGTTCGAACTCGATCTTCATCTTCCAGATCGGCTCGGCGCTGACCACGGCGAGCCGCTCCCGGGTGGTTCTCAGCAACCGAGCAAGCTCGTGCAACGTGTTCTGGCAGGTGACCAGCTCGGCGACCCTCGGAACAGCCACCTCATTCCAGGGGAACCTGATCGCGCTCACCAGCATCACCCTGACGACGGGGGCCACGATCGGCGTCGGTGGTGGCGCTAACGGCGGGCGCGCCCTGGCAAGGAACGGTGCTCTGACCCTCGACAGCAACCAGATCCGACCACCCACGGGGGTCTGCACGACCGCATCCGAGACGCCGACCCCATCAACTGGGGCGGGACCGATTGCGGCAGCGCCGTGGCTGCTCGGTACGGGCGCGCTGCTCGTCGTTGCAGCGATCGTTGGCCGGCGCCGGTCGAGGTAGTCGCCCTCCTTTACCCGGAATTAACGATCGCGCGATCAGAGTGTGTGTCTACTGATCGGACGACCTAGAGGACGGGAAAGCATGACCAAGCAAGTGCATCGTCGCTGGATCATCGCTGGGGCCGTGGCGGCCCTCGGACTTTCTGCGGAGCTCGCAGCGGCGCCCGCTGCCGCCTCCACAGCCGGCACCGACGCGCAGTTGTCAGTTCGCGTCTTTGCCAGTGGCAATGCCACCATGTTCCAGCCCGACGACATCACATGGTTGGACGGCACGGTGTACGTGGTATGGCAAAACGGCGTCGGGCCGAGTGGCCAGCCGAGCGCCACGGGAGTGACGACCAGCACCGTCGTCGGCTACAGCCTTACCGGACACCGCGTGGCGACATGGAAGGTGAAGGGTCATGCCGATGGTCTCACCGCTGACGCGGCGAGCCATCGGCTCATCGTTACGGTCAACGAGGACGGTAACGCGAGCCTGTTCACGATCTCCCCGCTCGCAGCCGTCGCCGACCAGGAGCAGCACTACGAGTTCAATCTGAATCCCCTCCCGCACGGAGGCGGCACCGACGCCGTGTCCGTCTATCACGGCGACATCCTGATCAGTGCTTCGGCACCGACGGTCGCCAACGGGCCAGCCGTCTATCGAGCGGTCCTGGAGCCCCATGGCGTTGCGGTGCTCCAGCCGGTGTTCTTCGACAACAGCACAGCCACTGTCGCCAACATCCGCAGCGGTGTCGCGGGTCGCCAGGTCGCTCTTGCGTTGACCGACCCGGACTCCAACGAGGTCGTCCCCGCGAGCAGTCCCCGATTCGCCGGTGACTTCGTGCTCGACAGCCAGGGTGACCAGGAGCAGATCTATGTCAGCGGGGCAACTGGCACAGGCCCGCATTTGTGGGTGCTCGCTCTGACCCAATCGATTGATGACACCGCATGGACGACCGACGCCGGTGGGACGTTGCTTGTCACCGACGGGGTGGACAATGAGATCTTCGCGGTGTCAGGCGACTTCATCCCCGGAACTGCGTATGTTGCCGTGACCCCCGCCGACGCCAACAACCCGGTCAACCGACCGAATTATCTCGGTCGACTGGATCTCCGCACTGGTGACGTCTCGCAGGCTGTGACAACCATCCAGGCGAAGGGTCTGCTGTTCATCCCTTGACGTCCGGACCCCACCCAGCTCAGCCCGGCGGTGGGAGCTCGCTGAACGATGGCATCAGGCGACTCCGTATCTCCGCAGCGAGCTGCGCTCCGGCCACGCTTCATCGACAACCCGAACCGCGCGCACCGCGCTCATTGGGACACGCCCGTCCGGGTGGATTGCTTCGAACTTCTCGACATCGGACATCCTGACCACCAAGTCACTGCCATCGACGATCAGGGCCGCCACGCTCGGATCTTACGACGGGCACCCGCGTCTTCCCACATTTCTGGGATGGCACCGGTGTCGGCCTCGGCGCATCCTCGGGTCAAACAACCGACAAGGAGGAACGAGCATGTTTGCCAGAACATCAACGTGGGGTGGAACTCCTGACGCGATAGCCAGGTGGGCTGCATCTGTCGAGACCGTCCGTCCGTTTGTCGCCAGTCTCGAGGGAAATGCCGGCGCATTCTTTCTGGTCGACGCCCAGGGTCAGCGGGCACTGACCTTGACTCTCTGGAGCAGCGAGGACGCGGCATTGGCGAGTGATGCGTCGGCGGATCAGAGCCGCGCCAGGACCATCGCCGCCACCGGAGTCGAACTCCTGGAACGAGGCCAGTATGAGGTGGTGGCCGGCCCCACGCAGCCCTGAGCAGTGCTCCGGGATGGGACCTGTATAGTCAAAACTCCGAGGCCGAAGGAGAGCACGCGATGACCGGCGACATCATGCGCCGCGACGCGACTCAATCGATCATCGAAGTCTGTCAGCTGGGTCTCGACCCGGAGGCGCTCCGCACCCGACTCCTGCCCCTGCTCCGACGCGCCGTGCCCGCGGATGCAGTCTGGTGGGCGACATCGGACCCGGCGACACTGCTGTTCACCGGGACATACCAGGACCAGATCCCGACGTCGACAAAGTCATATTTCGTGCACAACGAGTTCCTCACCGACGATGTCAACAAGTGGACCGACGTCGCGCGTCACAAGGACGGTGTCAGAACCCTCCGTGAGGCCACTGGCGGATTGATGTCGCGCAGCGCGCGCTACGCGGAGATCTTCGAGCCGCTCGGCTTCGGTGACGAGCTGCGTGCGGTGTTCCGGATACACGGAGCGTCGTGGGGATTCGTGTGCCTTCACCGCGAAGGGCGAAGGCCGTTCCTGCACGAGGACGTGCAGTTCATGAAGCGAGTCGCGCCGCACGTTGCGCTTGGGCTTCGAGCCGGTCTCGTCGTCGCCGCCGTCGACAACGCCCATGTCGGCGACGCCCCCGGCGTTGTCCTGCTCAGCTCGGAGCTCGCGGTCACCGGCTGGACTCCGGCGGCCGAACCGTGGCTTGCGGAGTTGGGGTACTCGGGTGATGCGGACGCGCAGATCCCGACGGAGTTGCTTGCGGTGGCGGCCCGGCTGCGTGGCCGCGATGATCCGAACGCGGGGATTCCCCGTCTCCGCATTCGTACTCGGAATGGGCGTTGGGCCGTCCTCCACGCCTCACGTCTCCCGACCAGAGATGGGGATGCCATCGCTGTCATCATCGACAACGCAGGCGCCGCGGAGGTGGCCCCGATCATCATGCTGGCATATGGGCTTTCCGCGCAGGAGCGTACGATCACCGGGATGGTGTGCCAGGGGATGTCCACGCTGGAGATCGCCGCCCAGGCGAGGATCTCCTCGAACACCGTGCAGGATCACCTGAAGTCCGTCTTCGACAAGGTTGGCGTTCGGAGTCGGCGGGAACTTGTGGTTCAGATCCTTCGCGATCACTATGTGCCCCATGCGCAAACCCGACGCGAGGTCGGTCCGACCGGATTCTTCGCCTGACCGCGTGCGGCTGGGACGCGACGGCCCATGGGTCAGCCGCATCGGTATCGGGCTCGCGGCGATCGGCCGGCCCGCGTACATCACGACCAATCGCGCCGGCGATCTCGGCACCGACCGTTCTCGGGACGCATTTCGCACACGCACCTGGCAGGTGCTCGACGCCGCGTATGCGCACGGCGTCCGCTATGTCGATGTGGCGCGCTCCTACGGATCGGCGGAGGAGTTCCTCGGTGGCTGGATCGCGAATCGGGGCGGCGCCGGCGACGTTGTCGTCGGATCGAAGTGGGGATACGCCTACGTCGCTGGGTGGGACCCGACCGCGGCGGTGCAGGAGGTCAAGGAACTTTCGCTCGCGACCTTCGAGCGACAGTACCGCGAGACGCGCGCGCTGCTCGGTCATCATCTCCAGCTCTATCAGGTGCACTCGCTCACGATCGAGTCAGGGGTCCTGGATGATCGGCCTCTGCTCGACGCGCTCGCGCAGCGCCGCAGCGAGGGCCTGATGCTCGGGATCACGACGACGGGTCCGACCCAGGCCGCGACGATCCGCCGCGCGCTCGACGCCCGGGTTGACGGGGTGCCGCTCTTCTGCTCGGTGCAGGCCACCTGGAATCTGCTCGAGCCGTCGGCAGGGCCGGCATTGCGGGAGGCGGCTGCCTCCGGATGGGCGGTCATCGTGAAGGAGGCCGTGGCCAACGGACGGCTCACCCGGGCCGGCGATGCGGGGGGGACTGAGAGCCCGCTCGGACGGGCAGCTGCTGCGACTGGCGTGGAGCCGGATGCGCTGGCGATCGCCGCTGCACTCGCCCAGCCATGGGTCTCGGTGGTCCTGAGCGGTGCCGCCACCGTCGACCAGCTGATGGGCAATCTCGGCTCGCTCGACATCGCCTCGCCGGATCCGCCCGAGATCGCCGAGCCACCCGTTGACTACTGGGCCGCGAGATCGGCGCGACCCTGGACCTGAGCCGCGTCGCCTATTGCTGCTGCTGTTGTTGCTGCCAGTGGACCGCCGCGTGATGTTCGACGCGGTCGACCTGCTGGTTGGACATTCGCGCGATTCGCACGGTGACCTCAGGCGACGCGCCCGTCGCGGCGCCGAAGAAGAGGCCGTGGTGGGGTGCGACGTCACCATAGTCACGGCCGACTGCCAGGCGGAGGTGGTGTGCCCCGACGTGCTGTCCGAGCGTCGGGTCGAGCCCGAGCCAGCGACCGTCGGCGCCGCACACCTCGACCCACGCATGCGACTGTCCCTCGACCACCTTCTCCTCGTCGACCGGTCCGAGGTAGCCGCTCACGTAGCGCGCCGGCCAGCCGGCCCCGCGGACCATCGCCAGGAAGAGGTGCGTGAAGTCCTGGCACACCCCGGCGCCTCCTGCGAGCAGGTCGTCGATGCTCGATTCAACCGTGGTCGCTCCACTCACGTAGCGCAGCTCGCGCGGGATCCGCTGTGCAGTTGCGAGCACGCTGTCGAAGCTCGTGTCATCGCCATTCCACTCGTGCCAGAGCGTCCGCGTGTTGTCCTCGAGGGGTACTCGCGGGCTGGGGAGGACGAACTCGAGACGCGGGTCGCCCGCAAGAGCGTCCTGCTCCCATTCAGCGAGGCGGCGGCGGCGGGGTTCGGTGTTCTCGACGACCGCGTCGACGGTGAACTCGAGCAGGTCGTGCGGGATCGTGACGTCGAGGCGATGCACGAAATTGCCGAAGTAGTCGACCCGGCTGCGGGGAACCGCCCACGGGTTGCTGAGCAGCGAGAACGCCAGCGTGCGCTGTGATCCGCGATCGCGGGGGCGCATGCGCACCTCGTTGTACGAGAGCGTCACCTTCGCCGAATAACCAAGGACCGTGCGATGCGACACGGAGTAGGTCAGCGTGTCAGAACCCATGTGTCCTTGCTCCCGCCCCCCTGGGACGAGTTCACCACGAGTTCGTCTGGGTCGCCGGCAACGCGCGTCAGCCCGCCGGGCACGATCCAGGGCCGCTCGTCGAGGAGCACGAAGGGGCGAAGATCGACCGCACGGGGCTCGAATCCGCCACCCGCTCGAAGGCACACGGCGCGACTGAGCGCCACCTCCTCCTGGGCCAGCCACTGCCGTGGATTGGCCATGACACGATCGAGGAACTCTGCACGATCGGGAGAGGACATGAGCCGTCCGAAGTGGAGCCCGTAGCCACCGCTGGCGTCCACGGGCTTCAGCACCATGCTGCCGATGTTGGCCACAACGTGGGCTCGCTGACGCTCATCGGTGAGATCGTACGTGGGCACATTATCCATGAGCGGTTCCTCGCCGAGGTAGTAGCGAATCATCGCGGGGACGTATGGGTAGATGACCTTGTCGTCGGCGACCCCCGTCCCTGGCGCGTTGGCGATGGCGACGTTGCCGCGGCGCCACGCCTCGATGAGTCCCGGCGCGCCGAGCATCGAGTCTCGCCGGAACACGAGCGGGTCGAGCCACTCGCTGTTCACGCGTGAATAGATCACGTCGACGTGCTGGGCGACGCCTTCGGAGTCTCGACGGTAGACCTCGTCCTCGACCACGATGAGCTCGTGCCCTTCCACGAGTGTTGCGTTCATCTCGTCGGCGAGGAGCCGGTGCTCGTAGTACGCGGCGTTGTACGCACCCGGCGTGAGTACGACGATATCCGCGTCCCATTGCCGCGGTGCGATCCGTTGCAGGATGCGGCGCAGCCGGCCCGTGTAACCGTGGATGGGCCGTACCGGGGCGAGCTCGAACCAGTCGGGCGCCAGGGATTCCATCGCCCGACGGGACTCGAGCGCGTAGGCGATGCCACTGGGGATGCGCACGTTGTCCTCAAGCACGTGGAACGTCCCCTTGACGCGCACGACGTCAATGCCCGAGACGTGACACCAGGTTGCCCTGGGTGGACGGATGCCGACGATGTCGCGGAGATACCCCGTGCTGCTGTACACGAGCCGCCCGGGCACCACCCCGTGGCGGATCGCCCGCTGAGCCCCGTAGCAGTCGGAGACGAAGTGATCGAGTGCCATGGCACGCTGCGAGAGCGCGCGGCTCAGGGACCGCCATTCGCCCGCCGAGAGGACCCGCGGCACCGGGTCGAACGGAAATATCGGCGCGACCCCCTCAGTGGGGACCCCGAACGTGACTCCGCGATCCGCGAACCACTGCTGAGCGTCGCGCCGGACCTGAGGCAGGGTCGCGGCGGCGCGCTCGATGGTCGCCAGCAACTCGGCGTACGGAGCCCGAACGGCGCCGTCGAGGTCGACACATTCATCGGCGGCGCGAGGCAAACGAGAGGCGACGCCCCGGGCGGTACCGGCCTCGGTTGTCATCCATGGACAGTACTCCCCGCATCCGCCACATCGTCATTGGTCACCGTGCACAAGCCGTCGAGCCGCCGATTGTGCA
>OCZT010000215.1_pt1 | contig 55947 bp, 50 predicted proteins | sample 1539031 | NCBI WGS metagenome assembly OCZT01 (sample SAMEA3539308, study PRJEB22396) | soil metagenome | biome: tundra; feature: field; material: soil | place: USA | collected 2010-05 | depth 0.15 m
AAGCCGGTCTGGGATGGGAAGGTTGGAAAAATGCTGACATTTACATCTATGACGCAGTGGTGCTTGAAGAAAACAAAAAATAATTCTGTGTAAGAATGAAATGTCGCTAATACCAAAAGTCGGAAATAATATTCAGTTAAGCAAGTACATCAATAAGTTAAATAACATTTTAGTCCTTAACACAACGAATAGAAAAACCAAATTTCTTATTGTAGCCCCCAACAACTTTGCCAAAATTTTCGTAATTATTGTCTGCTCGCCGTGATAATGCATAGATTGTGTTATACTCGGTAGAACTCCACCAATCGGAGCTGCTCCCAATTTCAGCGAATATTCCATTATCTTGACGCAAGCCACCTGGAAGGGCTGTAAAACCACTCTCATTTGTTGCGCCAGTGTTTGGACTCAACCAATGTGTTGTGCCGGTTTCTTTTAGTTTGTCTCCAGCAACAACAACATCGCCTAAAGATGCTCCTAAAATGTCCCATTCTGCATATGAGAGTACATGCCAACCAATGGGCAAAGTTTACCAGAATTAACCGCGTACCAATTATATAACTTACCATAAGGAATTTCATAGGTTGCTGAATCATTATTGTACCAGCAATAAGCTCCTGATGTCAAATTGTTCCAGGGTGAATTATCTGTTACTCTTGGAATGGAAGTTCCATCAATGTATTTAATTGTTCGTAAGATCTCTGCCATCCAAACCTGATTACTAATTGCAACAATATGGTAAACATTACCATCAACATCAGTTACGCTTGGAAAAGTTGTATCGTTACCTATATTGAAATACTTTTCTGAACCATATCCAATACCATTATTGTTAGTTGCATAGGCTTTGATGTAATAATTAGTATTTGGGCTTAAGCCTGTGATTTTAGTTGAAAACGCTCCCAACCCATTACCCATTTCTATTTTTGTTCCTGAGGTTTCAGGATTAGGTGATAAACCCCAGTATAAACCTCGTTCAATCAATGGAGTCATTCCTTGATTTGTAACCATACCACCCACAACTGCAGAATATTTTGTGTATTCAATTATCGCTGATGTTAAAATTACAGGAAAAGGTAGTGTTTCAAATCTAATTACAAGAGAGTTATCTCCGCGTACAATACTTGATCCAGGATTAGTAAATTTTACGGCAACCGCTACATAATAAATTGTATCAGGAATTAACCCGGTCAAAGTGTCACAAAAATAAAAATTATTACGTTTTATATTATCAATTTTGTTCTCAAGCCATATTCGGTTTTCTATTGTAGTCCAATAGATCCCACAATCTGTAATAGTGCAATAAGCTGTGTTTGTAATCCCACCCGATATGATAGCAGAGCTGTCGGATATAGATGACACAGCTATGTTAACCCTGGGATCATAATCCATATAGGAATGAGTATTCTGATCTTCTGGTTTTGGTTTATAGCAACCCTTTAGAATTACGGATAATAAAACTAAACCAGATATGGCTATATAAATAAACTCTTCACTTTTCATCCAGTTTTTGCACTGGTTATTACAAAATTACAGTATAAAGGAGATATAGTTAAATTTATTTTAATAGGTAAATAATTTATTTAAAACCGCATATAACTTTATTATGATAGGCCCGCCCGGAGCCGGCAAGACTATGTTAGCCAAGAGATTACCCACAATAATCCCGCCTCTTACACTAGAAGAAGCTTTGGAGACAACGAAAATACATTCGGTAGCAGGAAAGATAGATGACTATACAGCTCTAATGACGAAAAGGCCATTCCGATCACCGCATCATACAATTTCTGAGGAAGTAGTGTCTAATGCAGCCAACCACTTATTTTTTTTTGCTAACTCTTTCTGATGGTTTAATTTAACTTCATTAAAACTTTCAATTTCTGTGTTTTTGCTCCAAAGACTTACACCACTTTCCTGATCGTATAAATCTGGATTATGTTCATAAATATATTCTATTTCATCTTCTGACCAATTGTCCACATTTCCGAATGGGACTTTTGTATTGTAAACTCTTACATATATTCCATCCTCTTCTTTATAAGGAACGCTCTCATCGCCTCCAAGCTCGATAATATTCATACCTTCAGCATTTATAGTAATCACCTTTGGGAGTTTAAACTTATTCTTTCCTATAGTTCGAGGTATATAGAAGTCCCCTTTATGCATTGGAAGAATCGATGTAAAATTATCGAAGGTTTGGTATGATTCTTTATCTAAAGCTAATTTAAACTGGATTTCAATATTATAACTATCCATAAAATCATCGTATTTCACTACAATGTTTTCAATAAAATCATTTATGATTTTCTTTTTCTGCTGGAATGTTGTATTAGTTGTAAAATGAACAAATTCATCTTTATACTTTTTTATAATCTTTGTGTTGTTTTCAAGGACATGAAGTCTTTGTTTAAGCTCGTTCAATGAAATTGAAGTATTGTCAATATCTTTGTCAGTTTTTCCAATTCCAATTTTAAAATCACTTTCAGATAAAGTACCTTTTATTACTAATTCTACTGCATGTTTTTTTTCATTGTTTAAAGAGTTCAATTTGCTGCTTAAACTATCAATCTGTTTTTTTAGTTCGATCAGTTTTGTGCCATCATTTGCAAACTCTTGTTTTATCCTATCTATAAAATCATTACCCTTAAAGAATCTATCCCATATGAAGGCTTCAAGTTTATCAATGTTAATACTTCTATTACCGCAGGTTTCACCTTTGATTCTTTTTGAAGAGCACATGTAATAGTTATCATGTTTACTTATACGTGACCGCCCATACATATTTCGTCCACAAACACCACATCGAATTAAACCTTTCAACAGATATCGATGCTCGACTTTCTTCCCAGTATTGTTCCTGTTATTTGCAAGGTTCTTCTGAACCTTTTCCCATTTAGTCGAATTTATGATTTCAGGAACTTTATAAACCTCTCCACTGTAGACTCTTTCCCCCTTGTAGATTGAGTTTTTAATTATGTTTCTTATCGTATTCCCTGCCCACTTTATATCTTTCTTATTTGTTACTGTAATTGTTCCAGTGTATCTATTTTTGGTGCTTATTGTGCCAATCTGAATTTTATTGTAACGAGTTTGAACTCCATTTTCATTTAGATAATCAGCTATTGAGCGTGTGCCCATGCCAGATAAAGATAAATCGTAAATTTGTTTTATTATTTCAGACTCTTCTTGGTCAATTATCAATGACCCATTTTCATCTTTTTTATAACCATATGGAAGTATAGAATGTGCTTTACCAGATTCAACCCTTGTTTTCAACGCACTTTTTACTTTAATCTTAGTAACAGTGACATGATATTTATTAATTACGGACAACAAATCACCAAAGAATTCTGCTTGGGGGTCATTTAAGTCAACCATCCCATCTAATTCAGTATAATAATCTACGTTGTTTTTTTTGAAAATCTCATTAATAGCAAATCGTACTTTTGGATTTCTCTCAAATCGAGATTGATCATAAGCATAAACTGCTGACAATTTCCCGTTCATTACATCAGCAATGAATCTTTCAAATTCAGGTCTATCCTCAATTTTATCTGATGCTCCAGATTTACCTTCATCGACATATAGATCAAACGGTAGACCCAATTCCTTTGCTTTCTTTATACCTTTTTGTTTCTGGTCAGGTATGGACAAGTCGTTGCCATCCTTAGCTCTTGAAATTCTACAATATATTCCTAATCTCATGTTATTTCTTTATGCATATAAAGATAACAATTAGCTACTAATTATATCACTGTGGGGGTAACAAGATTATTTATTAAAAGACCATCCAGTTAAATCCATCTTTCTCTCCAAATGACTTTCAATTGAATCTGGCAATTCAGGAAAGAAATCAATGCCAGTTAGGCTTTCAACAGAATCTACTGAAACCACATATGTTTGAAGAGGTTTTGTTGACTTTTCATTTGGTATTAGAAAGGCTATCATTTTCCCTTGCCCTTTGGGGTCGTAAATGATCTTATAGAAATACTTTGGGATAGTGACTCCATCCAAACCTATCTTGCCCTTATTTGACGTTAAAACGCCTCCAGTGACCACATATATTTTATCTGAAGCTAATGCCCATTGCCTTATCTTATTCTCCAAATCATTCCAGATGCCATCATTGAATTCTTTCTTTTGCGGTGACATATTTGATAAATAGAAAGTCTCACTCATGGAAGTCAAGTTTAATTTCATATCTCCTGCTGGACACAAATGTCCTCGGTCATAACCTGAGCCTCTGTAATCTTCCAGTTGTGCAGAAATAGTTGAAACTAATGTATCTGGACGGTAATCATCAGTTCTGGCTTGTTTACCTCGTATTAGTGCAGGAGTAAGTTCATAATATACCCATTCAGGTTGTTCGTCCTTTTCAGAATAAGATAAAGTATAATAAGTGTGCTTAACTATCTGACCAGTTGTGGATGTTGGTAGAAATTCTTGAGCAGATGAGGTAATTGATATACAAAGAAGTATTGTGAGAATAAGTGTTATTGATTTTATTTTCATTTGGGTTACAAAGGTGGCTAAACATTTATGACTTCTTGCCCCTACTATTATCCCATTTAGTCTTCTGCCAACCACTAATTAAACCATCATTTTCACAATCTGGGCAATACCAATGAATTTCTTGAGTATCAGGTCTAAATGCAGATTTTATCATTCCAGAGCAACCCTTTTCAAAGCACTTGACATCGGTTGTTGTTAAGGAGTCTGGAAGGTTTTTTGTGGTTGTATCTATAACCTGTGTTAAGAACCCTATTAGTTCTCTGGCTTCATTGGGCATATCTTCAGGCATTTTTGATGAAGCATGGAGAAGGTGTCTTATATTGGTTATGTACATTTTAAATTCTGTTAGTTACTCTTCATCAAAATAGTCTGTGTCAATTTTTTTAAGTTCGTAAATCTGTTGTGTTGTGCAACCAAGATTATAGTCTATCATTAGTTGAGCCAACAGCTCACCGTCAATGAGAACAATTTTAGTTTCATTTTTGGGTGTGTAATCCAATGCTTCCTTTGTAAAATTTGATGTTGTAATGAAGATGCCTTTTTTTGCTCCTTGCCCTGCCAACGCACCTACAAATTTATGTAGTTCTGGTCGTCCAACCACATTACCTTTCTTCCAACGTTTGGCTTGAATATAAATAATGTCAAGACCTAACTTATCTTCTTTAATCGTGCCGTCTATACCCTCGTCACCACTTTTACCGATAGCTTTACCTGCGTCCTTAATTGAACCACCATACCCCATCTTTACTAACAGTTCAACTACCAGTCTTTCAAAAAATGTGGGAGATAATTCAATAACATTGGTTAGCAATTCTGATGCTAATGATTTCCTAATGCTTTGATATGCTCTATCAAGGTTTTCTTCTGGGGTTTGTATTGGTATTTCATGTGAGATTGTCTCTTCTTCGCTTTCATTTTCATTTCGTCCTGCATGTACAAATTCAAGAAAAGCAGGAAACTGTCTTAAAAATTTTGCATCAATATGATCAGGCTGCTTATTTAATGTTTGAAGTCCAAGTTCGGTAATGACAAATGTCGCTCTTCTTGGAGAGTCAAGAAGTCCTGCTTTTTTTAAGTAAGTTTTTGCCCATCCAACTCTGTTGTCAAAGATGGCTTGGTTTCCACTTGCCAGAAGTTCTTTACGTTCTTCGTCTGTAAGTTTATACTCTACAGCAAGTTTTTCTATAATGTCTCTATACTTATATTCCTGCCTGTCTGAGACAAGTCTGAGAAGTGGAAGCATTAAAGATTGATAATCTGGTATCATATTCCTGATTTATTGGTCGTTTTATTTTGTTAGCAGGTGTTTTATTGTCATTCTTCTTCATTTTTTTCAATAGGTTTTGGTAATAGGAATCCAAATTGCATTAGCTCCATTTTTGCATTCTCATCACCGAAAGATATACCCCATCGGGTTTCCATAAATTCAATGAGTTCTATACTCCTTGTTTTTATTTCTTCTGATGTCCAAACGCTATATTTATTTGCTACTCTTGTTTCTGAATAAGAGCCATTAAAATATCCTTTAGTCACTTGTGTGTTTTTTCTCTTCTCATCAAAACAATCATTCTGCAAACTTGAATTTTTGGGTTGCGACAACAACAACAAATTTCCTATACTATTGCATAGAATATTTTTTTCATCAGGATTAAAATTTCCAAATGACGACACCCAGCAAGGTTTATCAGGAGTTTGAGGAAAAATGTGTTCAATTGTTACGCAATCTTTATAACTTTCTGTAAATATCTTCCAAGAAACTTTTTGCCCACTATATTCTGCTTTCTGCATAAGATGCTGCTCATGTTCATATAAAAAGTATCGTAACCCACCCCAGCCATAAAACCCATCCTTGCTGTAATAGGTAAATTTATTTTTAATGTATTTGGCAAATTTTTCAATATCGAGGTAATCTTTAATACGTTTTGTCAACTGAAGGATTATTGTATCAATTTTAGCTTCCTGATAATAAAGTTCTCTTGCAGCTTTGTAAAACTCACTATCACCAGTATTTGCTCTCTGTTGTGAAACACGAAACAAAAGAAAAATATACCTCTCAATCGTTTGTAAAAGTTCAATTTTCTTTGGAGTTATAGTGTCAGAAGAATATAAGGAAAGAATAAGTGGTGCAAAATTTCCTATTCCTATTCGATTAATTTTGTCCATCCAGTTTTGTTCTTCCTCACTTAGGTTTTTGTAAGTATTCTCAAGAGGATTAAAAATGTCATACCAGTGTTTGACTGCTTTTTGCATGCTTGTCACATAGTCATTTATATTCTTTAGCTTTAAAACACTAATTTGTTTTACGGTTTCTTCCTTTTCTACTACTTCTTCTTCATTTTCATCTTCATCAAAAGATACTGTTTCCTGTTCTTCAACTTCGGTAAATATTAAAGGGGATGCTTGAAAAATATTTTTTGCTGTAAAGTATTGTTCTAAAAGAAAGCGAATGTAATCGTCACCCTTCCTTCTTGAATAAGCAAAATACATTATCCAGTGTGCTTTTAAAAAAACATCATCAGGCAATAGTTTTCTCTTGTTCTTTCCTAAATATTCATAGATGGTTTTCCAGCAAGCGTTAATATTTTTTCGAAGCAATACTTTTTCTGTCTCTTCTTCATCAGGGAATAAAGTAGAAAGATATATCAAACGATTTTTAAGCAACTCCAAATTAGAAAGTGGTTTACCTCGGTTGTTCATAGTTTCAAATGCTATGAAAACATCTAAATCATTTTCAATCACATACTCGTTGAAAACCATTTTCTGCGTGAGCTTAATATACAACTCTTCTAACTTATCATATTTTTCAAGTTGCTTAGTAAAAAACTCTTTTGCTTTTTCAAGGTTGAAGGTATATAGGCTTTCCTCGTTATTGTTGGTAGCAGAATGTTCGTTGAATATTTTTGTTTTCAAAAATTCATAACTCGAATTTTGGCTTTCATAACCAAACATATATGTTCTGGAAATACCATCAGCTTTCTGCTGATAAATAAATTTCTTCCTGATATCGGCAACAGGAGTCTCGTTTAAAACTGCTTTATCGCCAACCTTTTCCAGAATACATTGAATAAGAATGATAATTGTAGTAAGCCGTTGTTGACCATCAACAATGTAAAATGCTTCGTGTGCTTTGCCTTCGGGATTTATAAGCCACCAATCTTCTGTCCATTCTTTACAAATTTTTAATGGCACTTTTTCCAGAGTAAGTAAACCCGTATAATGTGTTTTCTTAGTGTCGAGCCTCATCAAATCTTCCCAAAAATCAACTAATTGCCCTGTCAGTTGCTTATTTACTAATTGGTTTTGCCATGAATAGCCTCTTTGATAATCAGGAATTCTGAAAATCTTTTCCGTGAATATTTTTGATAGCGATATTGGCTTCATAATGTAACTTTTTTTGATAAATGTTTTTATTCAATCCATTGAATAAAATCAGGGTTTTCTTCATAAATCTCCCTTAAAATGCCATGAATTCTGCTATCCTTGTCTTTAATGGTCAATACCAATGTGTCAATAGCTCTTGTTAATGGTATAAGAGACCATAAGTATACGAATCTGTCACGTTTCTCTTCAAATGATTCTAATGCCAATTCATTTACATTTTCTTCTTCATATGTTTCCATCTTATATTTAATAAACTGGTCGAAATCAAGACATACCACTGTCCATCCTTCTAATCCTCTGCATGATTCATATTGAAGAAGTCGGTGTTGATTTAATTCAATTGGGTATTCAGTCCTTAAATCAGTATCAGTACCATCCCATAAATGTATCTTCATTTGATTAAAACTTTCAGTTCCATTAAAGTGTCTTTTTTTACCATTCCTTTCAACAAGTGATGGTGGAACTAAGAACATCATTTCATATGCTAAATTCCCTTTTGATATGCATTCATTATAAAGTTGTTCATGTAATTCTTGATCATACCCGCTTGAAGAAATTATTATTCTACCGCCAATTAATTCTTCCTTTGGTTCGACTTCCCAGTTAATATTTAGTTTTTCAGCGACCTTATTAACGAAGGCAACAAGATTTACTTTTTGCCTTAACCCTTTCTTACCATAGGTTTTATGAAAATCGATATCTGGCTTAAAGCCTCTTGTCCAATTACACTTAGTTTGTGTTCTTATTAGCTGGTCAATTCCGTCAGCAATGATTAACTTTTCTTTCCCGAATATTGAAAATAAGATTTTCTTTTCATCTTCGCCCCAATCTTGTGCCTCATCAATTAAAATATAATCCCAAGAAACAGCATCATGATTTCTCTTTATTGCATTTTTGATATCAGTATCATCAATAATTCCTTCTTTAAAGTACTCCATTAATTCCTTTAAATATTCTGCATAATTTGATAAAAAATCTTTTACATAGGTTGCGGTTTTACCATTGTCAAATTGTTCAGTAATGACTCCTATTCCAAGACTAAAGAACAACTCATACATGAATTTATGTAGGGTTGTTATGTTAACCGAATAATCATCTATACCGTCTGGGATATCTGCTAATGCAAGACATCGTTTTATATCACTTACCAATGCCAAATTATATGTAAGAATTAAACATCTTGCACCATTGTTGATAGCAATATCACAGGCTATTTTCAGTAATCGAATCGTTTTACCAGTCCCCGCTTTTCCAGAAATTATTACCAATTTTTTCCCTATAGCCTGTGCGTATTGCTGATTATCTAAGAAATTTTTCGTTATGTGTTCAACCTTTTTCCTTGTTAGTTGACCCATACCATCTTTTACTTTTTCAAATAAATCAAAAACATCAGAAATTCTCTGAAAATCAATTTTTTCGCCTTTCCTTAAAGAATTATAAGAAGAATAGTTTTTCAGTTTACTCTTTTCTTTATCAAAAGATGTAAAAGGAAGCCACTGAATGCATGCAAGTTGAAAAATAAATGAAACCGAAAAGGCGTTAGGTAAATAATTATGTGAAGTAAAGACATCATTATCATTACAAACCATGCTTTTTATGGATTGCCATGAAACATTCCTCAACCAGATAAAATTTGCTATGAGTGGAGAAAAATTTAAACGTTCTTCGAAGAATGATTTTAATGAAAATTTCTGCTTTTCACTCTGGTGTGTTACATCAGATAACTTCTTTCCATATCTGACCAATAAATTTAACCCATTTAATTGGACATCTTCTGCACGGTGTTTTTTACATTCAAAGACAAAGCAGAAATCACTAATAAATATTTGTCTTTCTTTTATCTCATTGTCAATAACATCCTGATTTGTTTCAATATCTCTTGATTTAGAACGAGTTCTAAGATGAAGACTATACTTCTCAAATGAACCAATTGCAATAAGGTCAACATCCTTTGTTTCTTGTCCAAAAAGTGTTGCGTTGCTTATTATCAGAATTCGACCATTAATATTATGTGGTATACCTTTCTCAAAAATTTCTTTGAGAACTAAGGCATCTTTATATTCATCAGTTTCTTTATTACCTTTTATATTGATTATAACAGCCATTGCAGAGTATATATAGTCGAGAAATCTATGAATTACTACAAATATTAATTTCTTATATACGTCACTTCACACGCCTTACACAATCTCTTCTCCTGATAGTACTCAGCAATATCATACCAACCATTGGTTTTCTGGAAGATATCCAGACCTCTTCCAAGTATTACTTTCCACCCATTATCAAGCATGATTGAACGATCATGGGTATTTTCAACAAACTCGTACGAGAAGATGATTCCAAGTGATTCCAATGAATCAGCCATTTCTTTAAACGCATCTTTCGAATTTTCGATGTATTCTTCATTGTTGTTGGTTACCAGATGCAACTTCACTTCTTCCAGTTCATCTTTTTTGCTGGAAACTAGCTTTGCAAACTCCATAAAGTTGCGGAGTTGATAAGGTAGTCGAATATAAGGGTCGGTAAGTATGATTTCTTTTGCGCCAATCAAGTAAGCACCAAAGAGCATGTCATAAGATATTCCAGACTGGTTATCACGTATTATCTTTTGCCCTTCAGCCAACTGAAGTGTCTGTTTCTCTCCCTGAGACTGAGATATTTTCTGAACTTCTTCTGGCATTGGTTCATCATCATCTAATCCCAGTAATTCCCTGTGCTCAATATATTCAAGTGTCTGGACAAATGTTTTCTTGCCAGTTTTTTTGTTAATATATGAAAAATCAACTTTTTCAAATGTTTCATCCATTTTACGAAGTTGGTCTTTCACTCTTTTCCTGTTTTCAATTGAAAATTCAAGCATTAAACGTGCTTCTTCTTCTGTAAATTCACCGTGCGGAAATATCACCTTAGCTAACCCAGAGAACGTTTTGGCGATGGATGTTCTATCACGGGTTGTTATTGAATCCGATAGTTCAAAGAATCTGGTGTAATCGTTCATTCTGTCTTCTTTGCGAAGTTCCTTTAGAATTTCCGCCAGATAATCAACTATGAAACCATAATTATCCGTAAACATTTCATTGCGCAACTTCTGAACTTCCCATCCAGCAAGATAACAATGCAATCTGTCCAAGAAGGCAGTGTCATAATATTCTTTGGGTAAAGCATCAAAAAGATTACTATGCTTTAACATATATGGCACTGGATGTTCGGTATTCCCGATAAATGCCATTGAAGCATCAGCACCATATATTTCTTTACCTCGACTGAATGACTTATTCGCCATGTAGTTCTTCATGATATCTACCAGACCTCTGTCAATTTTCTTGGATTTTCCAGCAAATTCATCATATGCCACTAAATCCCAATAACCTACCAAACCAATATCTCCTGTACTATTGTTTACAAACAACTTAGCTTTACTTACTTCTCCACCTGAAATTAATATCCCATGTGGAGACATTTCGGAATAGATATGGCTTTTGCCAGTGCCTTTAGGACCGAGTTCAATCAAGTTGTAATTATTCTCACAGAAAGGTATCAAACGAGCCAATTGAATAAGTTTTGAACGGAAGGTGAATTCTTCTGGATTCAATCCGATTGACTGCATTAGAAGGTCTATCCATTCTTCCTTATTGAAGTTTTTTCTTAATTCTTTGTATTCATCCAAATCAACATGTGCAATTTGGATAGGCTTGAGGTTTTCAATAACCCAAGGTGAGGCATCCCGTTCTTCAGATGGTTGATACCCCATTGTTACTAAGCACCAAACTCCACCAGAAAGAAGTTTTTGATTCTGTTTGACGATACCTTCATTTATAACAACCTTCGTTAAGCCAAGATTGGCAAACGATGTTTCAAATAAGTCCCTTTTATCATTAAGCCTGACCGTGACCTTATCGATAATCCGATGTGATTTGCTGTCACGGATTGTAGATTTTATTAACTGTGCTTCATCACGGTGGACGAAATGCTTGGCAATTACACCTTTTACGGTTTCAACTCCCTGAGCAATAGTTGCTTCATCATCGGTTGCGCAATACTGACCAAGCAGATACTCCAATACATATGTTGGAACAATGGCATTTCCCTTGACCAGTTTGGTTAAGTCCTTTCTTACAACCTTACCAGCAAAATGCTGGTTTATTTTTTTATCCAGTTCGTTCATATTACATGTCATCAAAATCGTTTGTAAATGAAATATTTAACGTGTATTGGTACTCTTTATATGGTTTCCATTTGCTTGTACCTTCCACTGGTTCTTCCAATAAAAGTTTCACTCTTTGGTTTTTATATTTTCCACTTGCTTTTGAACTTAGCTGGAAGCGATGTTTTACCTCTCGCATTCTTTCAGTTCCTTCTGTAATATCAAAGTTGTAGGTAAACTGGTCACTAAGCATTTCCCCGTCATCAGAATAAATTGCACTACGAATTTGTCTTGGCAGGACTTTATCGCTGACCAGTTCTGTTTGCAGGAAGGAAACAGCCAAAATATTGGTGGTGATTTTATCTGTTGATTTAATGATATCCAAATCAACCTGCTTGGTTGTGTCCTGACGTGTTTTAGTGACTTTTAAGAGAGGTATTACAATTTCCTGAAGCGAAGCTCCACCATGAACATAACGTGACCCTGCGCCTTTAATCCGTATTCTATTAATGGATTTTGGAATTAGTATTTCTGCATCACCTGAGAGGTTAAGTTGTTCGGATGTGAAATGTTTGGTGCTTGCGTCACCCTTCAGGTTCTTGCCAATAACATATCTTCTTGATTCTTTCCAGATATCACCAGAAATATCACCAATGGAGAAATCACTTTCTTCAAGTTCATTGTTCTGATATATGAAGCCGTGATCTGACGTGACAAACATATTATTACCATTCATGTTTGCTATTTTCTTAATTATATCCATCAGAAATTCAAGCTCACGTTCTACAGCTTCAAAGACCTTATCTTCGGATGTTTTGTCATCACCAGTTTTATCAATCTGGTTATGATAAATATAAATCAAGTCATACTTTTTGACGAATTCCCTTCCATCTGTTGCGGAGTTCATCTTCACAAAATCTTCTGCATTGATAGCTGTAGCTCGGACTCCTGCCATTTGCTCAAGGATTTTTGTTCTTCCCTGCACACCTTGTGTGGAGTTACCATCAATAAGAATGTTTTCTGTTTCTTCCTGAAAGGTCATATTCGAATTGGGAAGCAAAGCAGCCATTCCAAGTTGGGTATATGACGGTAATGTGGAAACCATGTGTTCCAACTCCCCATCGAACCTTTTTTCTGCATGAATTTTTTGAAGATAGTCCCAACCACATTCATATCGCAAGCCATCTGAAATGATAACAAACAACCGTTGACCTTTTGAGATTAGTGGTTTTACATGGTCTGTGAAGAACCTATGCTGTGAAATCTTTGGTTGATTATACCAATTCTCAGTTGTATCAATTACCTGTTGCCATTTATTACCAAAGTTCAGTAACCAGTCGTTGCTATATACCTTTTCAACCTTTTCGGTTAATGGCTGAAGTACTTTATTTTGCTTTGCTTTCCGATAGTGAAGAATGTATTCTCTGTAGTAGAAATCAATCTTGTAAAGATGTTGGACATAACTATTAATACCATCTGAAAATAATTCAATCTTGGTCTTTTCGATTTTTCTTATCTGATTAATCATTTGCATTCCTGCACCCAGACATAAGTAGAAATCTTCGTAATCGAGAAACCAGTATTTATTCTCACGTTGTTTGACCAATTGATTTAGCTTGTCATTTGAAATTGTTTCTTCACAAATTAACTTCACCAGACCAGATATTATCTTTTTATCAATTAACTCGAACAAATCGTCTTGTATAATATCATCCAGACTTGTCTGATTCAGACTGGTCTCAATTTTTAAATCATCAGCAATGCTTTGCGATAATTTCCGATAAGCAGATTTATATGAAATCGAATCTTTCCACATGGAGATTAATATCTTGGATTCTTTAGCAATGCCTGTTTTCTTTCCAAGAGAGAAATTATTATTGAATACTTCAATCAGAAAATCATAGATGGAAGGTGCTTCACTGCTATAGCAGTATTTTCTTGTAATTTCTTTCCAGTAAAAGTTCTTGAGGTTGTAGCGTTCTAATTCTTTATCATATCTTTCATTTCCGTCATTATATGCTGAAGCATGCACCTGAAGGAATGAGATAAGGCTGACATTATCGGAAGCGAAAAGAACTGCCAGCATTTTGTAACGAATAGCTTGATGATCATCATCTTTACCTAACAATTCCTTTAAACCTGCTCTGCGTTCTTTGTTTTTAAAGAATTCAATGTGCTCGGTAATAAGATCGGTGAAGCTGTAATCCAGTTCAAGTTCCTGCGCAAACATAGCTTCTTGTTTTGTCTGGAATACGTAGCTTGCTAACTCCATGTCCAGCAACCAGTTTTCAGAATTATCTGGCTTTTTATATGGCAAATAAAGTAAGAACTTGTTGCATGGCTTTGTCTTACTTAAAAAATGTTTTATGAAAAAATGGTTATTAGTGACAACAATTTTTTCAATGTTCTCTAAAATCGATTCATTGAACTGTTCCTTCATTTCCCCATTCTCATCATACCAAAATATGATACGATGCTTTGTAAATAGTTTTGAAAGTGTTTCTTCTATCTTATTCATCGAATCTGTTTTGTATCAATCCAATCAAATTCTTTTACTTTCTTCTTGGTCACTTTGTCATTCAATCCAGTCACTTCTTTTACTGCTTTTCCAAATTTATTGTAGTTAACAAGTACTCCATCATCTAGATTAATCGAAATGCGTTCTGCTGCCAGTGGAAATAGGTAATCACGTTCATATTCCTGCAACTCTATTAACATTTTGTCAATATTGTCAGTTTCTTTCATGGCTTTGGCTTTTTCCGTTGGTGAACCTTTAACTTGAATATGCTGTAGAACTTCTTTACGAGTCTTCAGTTTACCAATAAATTCCTTAAGATACTTATTAAGGATATTGCTAACTGTATCTTGTGTATAGCGGTGCATATAAATCAGCACATTAAAAGAACCTTTAGGGGATGAAAACATCCAATATATAGGACGTTTATTATAGCGTTTGATATTTTCTGTATAAAAGTCTTTGATGAAGAATTTGCGGATGTCTTTTCCTATCTGTTCTTCAATGAAGGCTAAATTTTTATTGAAGTTCTTTTCTCCAAAAGTGACTTTTAGGAACTGATAAAAACGACCAACAATATCATCTTCAAACCATTCATCATCCAAAATAGGAATAATATTATCTTCATCTGGGAAGAATGTACAATCACATTTTGATTTGTTAATTTTATTTAGATAGTCTTGAATAGTCGCACCCTGATCTGCCATAATTAGACCTTCTTTATCCAAACTGTAACGACCGAATATACAGTCGATAGAATAATCGATAAACTGTGTGATAATTTCTTTTGGAATGAATGGTAAAGATATGTTTCTGTAGTCTTGAACTAATAATGTTTTCTGGTCACGATTTAGTTTTTGGTTCTGATTTTTAATTAATTCTCTTTTTACCTCGTCTTGAAGTATGGTAATATCTTCTAAAGGTACATTTGGAATTAATTCATCTTGTACGGAGTTTATATTAATAAAATGACGATTAAGTTCTTCTTCACACTTGTGCATTTGATAAAATTTATTCCCCCAATACTGCACATATAAATCATAAACCTCTTCTACAGTAAGAATTTCATTGCCTCTTATTCTTATAAATTCATTCATTTTAAAGTTAGGAGAACAACTTTTGGAGTCCCATTCTTCTTTTGAGATATTAATGCATAATTGAGATAAGGTACTGACGGTTTGAATCATCTCATTTTCAACAGTAATTGGCAAAGCCTTAAGATCATGGACTTGAAAACTCATTGTTGGATTTAATATTGATGACAAATAGTCAACAATTATTGAATTTAAATAGGAAATCAAGTAATTAAATAATTCAGGTTGGCAAAAAAATGTAGGTCCCTTTTTATCAAAAATTTGCTTATCATTAATTCGAAAAGATAATTTACTACTTGTAATATCTGACCAAGTAATACCTTTCCTAAACCAGTATTTTTTATCAAGTAGATTCGAGGTCTGATTTATTGAATAATAATCTCTGGCTCCTTGACTCCAATTGACAACAAGTTCGTTGTTTCCATACCATTTTCGATATGTACCACCTTTACAATAAGTTGCCCAGTGAATATCACTAATTTTGCTAGCCTCAACCTCCCAATGATATCTTAAAAATCGAACATTATTCGCTGTAATATTCTGAGAACCTGTTATTTCAATTATTTCTGAAAGAGACTTCTCATTTGAAAAAATCGTAAAGAACTTTTCCTTTAGCCAATATCCAATCGGAGTCCCCGTAATTTTCTTGAAATCTATTTGGTTAGCAGAATAAAACCATCCACAATTCGGATTTTGTATTGCTTCAATGGTTTTTGGAGCTTGGTTTACATGTCCTTTAAATTCTGAAAGTTTTATATAACTTCCGTGATACCCTTCGAAATATTTGTTCCGTAAGGTAAAAGTGGCGATGGGAACACATGCAGGTTCAAAAGCATTGTATTCTAATTGAATTAAAGAAGAAATTGTTGTTGCTTCGATAATTTTCTCCCTTAGATTCTCATAAGAACTAATAAACATCCAAACGTATGGAGAAATATACCCTATGAAACCATCATTCTTTGTTAGATTGATTGCTTGGATTAGGAAACATGCAAAAAGGTCAGATTTGGTCGACTTATACTCTCTTTCGAGAAATTGTTTAAGTTCTCCGTCCATATGTGAAGAGTTCAAATAAGGGGGATTTGTAACAAGAATATCATAACTTTTTGCTAAGAAAGATGCTTGTTTCTTTAAATGTTTTTGTTGTTCAGAAAAAATTGTATTTTCCTCTAATATTATATTGTCAACCTCATTTTGATTGATTTTTATTAATGAGCCAAACGTCTGTGCATTCTTAAATTTGGAATTTATATCAATATTCTGAAATGCCGTTATGTTCGGAGTCAATCCTTTATTTAAAAATCTACGATTGTATTGCCGACCCTTCATCATTAAAGCAAAACCAGCAAGCTGTGCTGCTCTCTCATCAATATCGATTCCAAAAATATTTTTGGTTATTATTAGTTCAGGGATTTCAGTATTAGTATATCCTTCTTCTTCATAAATTCTATAAAAAATATCAAAAGCATAGCATAATATATGTGCACTTCCCACACAAGGGTCAAAGAATGAAATTTGTTCAGGTGATTTTACTTCTCTTTTTGGAATTGTGTTTTCATTTCGAGGTTTAATATAAAACTCGAGGTATTTCAAAATTTTAGTGTCTGGTCTTGCCTCTTTCCAAAACTGTCCAAGTGTGTTATCCACCATATATTGAACAATCCACTTTGGTGTAAATAATTGAGTTACAGGTGCAATTTCATTAGGTTGATATATTTTTTTAGCATTTATTAACCTGTCTTTTTCTTCAGAAATATAAAACTGGTACAACCAACCAATAATCTCAACATTTTTGCAATCTTCTGAGGGCATACCTTCTCGGATAATTGTCACAATAGAGAAGTCACTTGTTAAATCGTCAGGTAAAAGTAATTCACTATAGTCGCTAAGCCTTTCAAACAAGAAAGAAAAGGTTGTATTTAGTTGATTACAGGCAGCAATTAAGAGTTCTTTGTATGCTTCATTCTGCGGATTCGTGCTGGGAATTCGATTATCCAGTATATCATAAACCCTCTGCCGTTTAAGGTTTAACTCTTCTGGAATATTACCTCGCTTTGCTTCATCCAGTAGTTCAGGAGTTGTATATCCATCCTTCGGTGTCATAACCCTTATACCCAACGGTTGGTAATCATTGGCATCCATAAAACGGAGTGCCATAAGACGGTTGAACCATGTGTATGCTACCTTTTCAACCAATTGCTCCTTAGTAGTTCTATTGAGTTCTTCCCTGAGTTGTTTTACCTGTTCAGTTTTTTCACGTAGTTCGGCTGAATCAGTTGTCAAAACAAATGCCAGTTTCGCACCAACTTGCTCCAGTAATTTCCTTCGTGCTTCCTGAGCGAATTTTTTAAGGTGATTGGTATTCATGGTTTACAGGGATATTCTTTTGTTTTGTTTGATTAAATCAGAGAGTTCCTTTTTTAATGCTTCCACATATTTGTCAACATCTTCTTTGGTTTTCAACTCATTTTTAGGGAAGTTTACTTTTACTGCATTCATACGTAGATAATAGACAACAGGCTCATCAACTTTTTCTGTTGGATTAGCTAACCGAACCATTTCAGTTAGCTGCTGTTCAAGAAGTTTTCCCCTTACGTTTGCCCTTGTCTCACGAAGATTAGCAATGAATCGCTGTTCTTTTAATTTTTTTAATTCCTCTTCAAATGGATTAAGAACTTGCTTTTTCTTAGTATCATTCAAAGACTCATAATCTTCGTGAGTCTGGATACGCTTAATGGCTTTGGTAATTTCTGCATCAGTTAGTTTCCGCTCTTCATCAATTAGCTTTATTACCTTGGCTGTTAATGCATCCTTTGCTGCTTTTGCCTCTTTAATGACATCCCCTTTATATGGTTGTTTGTGTTCAATTACGCTCTTGAGAATTGTGAGTTCATTGCTTTCTATGTATTCCATATTGGACTGATTGCCAGAAAAAAATAGTCGAATGGAATCAAATATCTTTTTCTGCTCCCCATTCCAGAACCTTTTTATCGGGTCAATGAGTTCTTCTTTATGGTCAAGTAACTCATCCTCAAAGTCTTTTACATTAGTTAAGTAATATGTGTATTCTTTTTTAGTAAGTTTTTCAATGAAATCAACTACAGGTAATAATTCTACCAAAAATGTATAGTTTTCTTTGTTCATCAGCAGTTGATTTAGCCTTACAAATTCTTCACTGAGCTTGTTTTTAAAAGCCAGAGCAACATCTTTTGCTTCTTTTGCTGGACAAGTTTCATCAAAGAAATCGTTATAAACTACTGCCAGTTCTTTGATCAGTTTTGGGTCTATGTCAACCTGTGGTTCAAGAAGAGTATTGCTATAATACCTGTTGTTCATAAATGCATTTAATGCTTCATCATCATCAAGCAGATTGGAATCTTGACTTAATTCAATCTTTCCACGCTTATATAACTTTGCTGTTATGCTCCAAACTGCATTCTGATACCAGCCATAGGGTTTTCGGGCAAAATGGTCACGTATATCTACCAATGAAGTTCGGTCTGATTGCTTTTTTCTTCTTTGTATGATATTCAGTACTTCACTTTCTGCTTCCGACATGGTAGAATCATCTGCACCAAATAAATCATCTTGGGTATTTTTGATGATTGATTTGATGGTCTCTTCAGAAAATTGCGTGCCCCCAAGCATTTTTAGGTTAGGATAAGCCAGTTTAATCAGGTTTTGGAATGCATTCACCAGTCTGTTTTTTCCATCGGATGAACCATTAATTTCCTGTTTCATACCGTTCATATAAACAGCAGATTCTCCCAGCAATCGCTTCAAGAGAGTAACAAGGATTGACCTTCTTATCGTGTTTTGTTGCGCTTTTTCATATAGTATGCGCTTTACATTTTCTTTATTAGTTGTGGACTGGTTCTGACGAATATACTTTTCTGTTTTAATATGCATTCTAATATCCTTAAGCATATGGTCATCATTTGACAAGACCATCATCAAAAGGGTGTTATAACCCATTGTTTGAGACTTGAAAAAGTCTTCCCTGTCATGGTCTTGAAAGTTGGGAGTGATTATTTCAACCACAAGTTCCTTCTCTCTTCCAAGTATCACACCATCAATTTTACTTGTGAAATCGTATTCCTGTTTATTTTCAAGACTTCGAATTTTTGTCTCCCCAATGATTGTATCAAAAATGATTTCCTTAAACAGATTTGTTACCTGAGTATCTTCAATATCAGTATCTTTTATAGCAGTTTCAATATCTTTTTCATCGTCTGTCAAGTATTCATATAAATCACCGCTTCTTTGGATGTATGTCTGGTTTTCGAGAAGAGCTAATGCTTCAATTACTTTCTTATCATGCTGTTTTAAATCTATTTTTACACTATCAATCATCAGGGTCGAGATATTCCTTGATGTTGTTTTAAAGTTATTGAAGTACTTCACCATGAAGAGTGCCTTTAGAACCTTAATAGCAAAGTCGCTGTCAACCTGTCTTTCTGCAAGAATAATTGCACTTTGCAGTTCTCCACGGATAGTTGAACGAATGCCTTCAAAAAGCAAATCAAAACTGACAAAAGCGTTTTCGTCTTTTGCTTTTATTTGTTGAATTACATGCTGGAACACTCCAAGCATTGACCTTTCGCCCACTGATGCATGCTTTCCCTGAAATGCATTATGGTTAGATAATGCTCTGATGCATTGCTGAAAGAGGTCAAACTGGTATGAAACAAACGGATATTTATTAATGAAATCCTTTTCGTTTTTATATCTTTTAAACTGCACTCCAACATCTGAAAAAGATAGCAGGGTTTCCAAGTTAGATTGTTGGCTTTTCCAAACATTTTTTAATAGTGCTTTGGCTGGGTCTGTTTTACTAAGAAGACGTTTTTCAATTACTTCATCAACGTTTGCGGATGTAAGTGAAATCTTAAACTTGAAACGTGCAAGAATTTTGGAAAAATCGTTTTGTTGTGATTTGGTCAGGTCTCCAACAACTCTTTCCAGATCCTCTTGGGATGTTACCATTATCCACGAATTTCCTTTAGTCTTAGTGGCAAGAGTTTCGGCAATAGTTTGTAAGTTCAACATCAATTTGGTGTTCTCCGCAATATATTGACCAACTTCGTCCACATAAAAATTCAATCTAAAACCTTTTGGTTTGGTTTTGATATAATCATTGACCTTTATGCAAAAATCCAATATAGATATGTTGGAATCGTTCCTTAGAGTTTCAATGATATCCAGATACTTCTCAGGTGCACTTCCCAGAAGTTTTGAAAGCACCTTACCAATTCCATCCTTTACCTTTGGTGCAAAATATTTTCTTCTTGCATTTGACCAGAACTCGCCTGTTTCTTTTTCAAATTCTTCCTGAAACTTTTTATAAATGTTTTCAGTGTCTAACCATCTTTCAAATTCAGCTACATGTCTTTGTGCTCCGAAATAACCCATATGGTCATTAAACACCTTGTAAAACACATTTAAAAGGGCATCTTCTTCCTGCTTGGTGGTAATCTGAGCTTGTTGGTCGATATTAAACAAAATTGACTCTGAAGGTATACGGGCTGTATTGATGATATCAGCTTTCAAAATCGTATCATTTTCAATTTTGTCTGCAAACAGTTCTCCCAGCTTATACCCATCGAATTCTTTATTTTCAAGAACATATGAAAGAATCTTTAACAAATGGGACTTTCCTGAACCAAAGAAACCCGATATCCATACCCCGTTTGCGCCTTGGTAGTCGTTGTACTCAGAGAAGAATTCACTGATTTTCGTAGCAACCTCTTTGGTTACAACATATTCCATTACCTCGTCAAGTATGTGCTCTTGATCATCTGCCTTTATTACTGTTTCAATGGTACGGCTGATGTCGTTTTCGAAAAATTCTTTAAGTATCATTTCTTAAGTTTATAATTATCGATATTAAACGCTCTGTAGTAATTGTCATCTTTCAATAAGCCGAAAAGTTCCAGCGAGTATCCATTGAAGTCACCAGCGAAAAACGCCACAGTAGGGGCACTTTTAGCCACGTTTTGCAGGTTATTCAATACATTATGAGACCTTATAAAAGGGAAAACCATACCAATTCCCGTTAAAAAATAGACTCTTGCTGAACTTGAATCAATGATTGTTTTAATTTTCGGAATGAGTACTTCATTTATGTCAAGAGTGGATTGCAGTGCTTCCTTGAACTCTTTTTTATCCATGCTTTTTTCCAGTTCGAAGATTTCACCTTCACCTAATTCACTATTTAATAAGTCCATAGATATGTCGTACAAATTCAATTCAAGCACTGGGATGCCATTAGTTTCAAGTTTGTTCTTTAGACCCTTAATGGCTTTGTCAACATCATTCTGTTGCTTTGCATCAAAAGCAGATATGAAAAATGGAATTTCACCACCAAGTGATTCCATTCGAAGAAACTCTTCGTTGGAGATAACTTTATACAGATGCTCAAACTTCTTTACAATATCTTCCATATCAATGTTTTAATTGCTTTATATCTTTATCTGGCATCATAAATATTTTTAACCATACTGGGTCATCTTTAGCGACTGCCATGATGACAACTGATTGTATAAGCAGCAGTTGGATAGTTTTGTCCACTGCATTGTTAATGATACCTGCCTGTTCAAGTATATGAAAAAGCACCTGTTTCGCTTTCTTTAATGTGGAATCGTTATATTCTTCCAACTCTGGGTGAATATGAACCCTATTATTAATAAATGAATTGTAGTCAGACTCGTTGATTTTATAATCATATACCAGCACTTTATCCCGAATAACGTTAATGGCAAAGTCCCTGATAAAATCATACCTCTTGCATACTGCCAGAAAGGCAATTTGTTTTTGTGAAATCAGGTCGCCATGAATTAGAATATCTATCTGGCTTGGAGTCAGGTATTCAAGCCTTTTTCGTATTTCACGAAACTCCCTGTCTGAAGTTCTGGTCTTAACTGAATTAAATACAACTCCACTCTCTCTTACTTCATGTAGGTTAGATATGTCATTATCAAAGGCAGTCTTAGCTACTTTCACCATTTCATTTAACCGCAAAGATGCTGCAGTGAATGACAGGATATATTTGGATTTCTTTCCCATTTAAATGTTAACAATGGTTTTTATGGGAACTTCAAGCAGTTCACTGAGCTTCTGCAAGTGTCCCTTCTTAGGTACACTCTTGGCTGAACACCAATTGCTGACGGTAACTTCGGATACCCCCAGTTTGTTAGCCAGCCACTTTTGTTTGATGCCTTTCGATCTCAATAGTTCTTTTAGAAGCATGACTTTAATAAAAGTTAAAGTTTTGGAATATCGAATTTAAGATAAATAAATGGAAATACTATGAGAAATGATCAAAACCTAAATATTACTTAAGGGAATCATCATTAACGAAACTATGAAACTAATTAATTTAACTTCTGGAACTTAGAATGCAACAAGAAAGAAATTTCCTATTTTTGATAATCCAACTTTAATTCTATTGTATTATGGAAGACAGCATTAAAGAATTTATCGATATTATGACAGATAATCATTTTATTGTTAAACGTTATAAATTTGGATCTAATAGTTTTAATGACTCTCAATTTGACAATACCGAATTCGATGAGAAATTGTTGTTAAGCAAAAATGAATTTAATATTGATGATTTTTTGGAGTTTATGGAATCTAAGTTATTTCGTGCAGATGGCATATTTTCATTTGAATTGAACGGTTATAATCATTCAAAGGGTCTTGAAAATTTTCTTGAATCTGAATTCGAAAAATTCAGAATATTCATTGTCAATAACTTTAATGAGAATGAGAAAAGTAGCTTAAAAGAGATAGTAGAAAGGATTAAACCTTCAAGAAATGAATTGGATTTTTTGCGACATGCGAATATAAGAAGTCGATTTCTGGGATATAAGTCTCTGGCATCTATTAAAGTTGAATTTTGTGCTGAAACTATTCGATTCATAAATAACCACCAATTGTTTATGCTGAGTAACCCCATTAACAAGAAAAAAGCCAAACCCCAAAAAGTGTATGGGAATCTTACCAAGTTCAACCAAAATCAAATTGTAATACTCTTCCACTACTTAAGAGAAAAGGAATTTATTGGGATAGGCATGCAAAAAAATTCATTTGCTGATTTCATTTCAGGATTAACAGGATTTGCCGCAGAAAAAATTCGACAAGACCTAAGCCATATTGACAAGAAATCTAATAGTACAGATCGTGATGATTTCTTAGAAAGTGATTATAATGCTGTTAGGCGTGGTTTAGATAAAGTGATTGCATCGATAAAGGAAGTTTTGGAAGAAAAATTTCTGTTTAAACCCTAATTTGTACCCGTACAAGTACCACTCAAGCCTTTTTGATATGACTTTACTTTGCTCCCATGATGAACAAAGTAGCCATATCTGTCAACAGTTTACTAAATGGGAATTACATAAAGCATGCAATTACAATTCTGCATTCATATAATAATATAAGGTATTCCTTTAAAATTAATTTAGTCTATTCTGAAGATATAAATCTTGTTTCAGATCAATCAACCTATTTAGTAACTCACATGGTTGAGTTCACCCACTGGCTAATAAATCTTTTTGTTAATAAGGAAAGTAAATGTAGGAATTTGCTCCATGCGGAGTTTAATCTGATTTTTTTGGTTCAATCTGAGCCAAATAAAGAATATAAAAGTTAAAAATTTTAGTATTAATTAAAAACCAGAAAATTATGAGCTATTATCATTACACAAAAGGATGTCATCTTCCAAGTATATTAAAAGATGGAATGATTAAAACAACAAACAAAGGTTGTGAAAAGAAACAAAAGCCAGCAGCATGGTTGACTAAAAGTCCTGTCAGGTATGCTGCCTGTAGGTTTGGCAAAGTCCTTAACTATCAAGAATTAGTCGTTGGACAAATATACTCATCTGATAGTGTCGATTGGATAATTGTTAATAATGATTGCATGAAAAAAGAAGTTGGAATGTGTAGAATTTTGATCAGTGAAGACCTCCCAACTATTTCATGGGCAAAATATAAGCATGTAAGCGGCATTTCCGAACAATTATACTATGCAATTGAAAGTCATTCAAGAAGCAAAGGTAATCCAACTGATCAATGGTTATGCACATTTAACCCGATTCCAAAAAAGTATTGGGAGGGCATTGAAATGTTCGTTGATGGTCAATGGGTGAAATGGGATGAAAAAATTTCAATTGAAAAGTTCATTGACATATGTTTGAGTTGCATTGGGAATCAGGAAATACCTAACCTGAAAAGTGATGAGAATATCAAAGATAATGAAGCGTGGAGTCATCAGATTTCAAAAGAGCATTGCCAGAAGCAAATTGATTTCATGAACGCATACAGGGATGAAATAGCAGAATTTTGGGAAGCAAACAAGCATAAAAAAGGATTTATAGCGGTACATGTAACAGACGATTATAAACTTTATGATTGTGGTCTAATATTCAAAGAAAGACGAGTAAAAAAGTCAACTTTCTATCCAATTTTATGGAAATCGAGAACTGAAAATATTGCTTTAGTACATTTCTTCTGGGAAGCAACCTTCACACAGTATCGAATGGCATTTGCTTATGGTAAAATCATGGAAATAAAATACTCTTAAAAAATTAATAGTTAGTAGACTATAGAAACAGTTCAAAATCAGGGGATACCGAAAACCTGTGTCAGAGTATGTGAATCTTTTAAAAATAATAAAATGAAGAAATACGAAAAAATATATATAAAAGAAGCAGAGGAAAGAATGGCAAAAGTAACCATACTTAAAGATAAAATGAATCCTGAAGAATTAGCATTACTTACCAGAATGATTAAGATCGAAAAGAGTCCATTTCAACCCTATAAAGACTTTAGGGTCTACGATTGGAATGGCAGAAAGAACGATATGATCTTGTGGTTGTATTATAATAATGAAGAATTTGTCTGTAAACTCATTGAAAAAAACCAGACTATGTATCTGAAAATACTAACCACACATAGCACCTGTGCAGAAATTAGCAAATATTACTATAGAGCAAAAGTAAGATGTCAATCTTAAATCAAATAAAGAAGCCAGCCATTTAATTAGCCTATTAATACTGGCTTAAGACATTGGCTTAATGAAGTAGAAATAAATAAATTCAGATAATATGAAATACAAAAAGTACAAAAGAGGTCGAAAATTCGGTTAATCAACCTAATTCCTATTAACAAGCACATATATAAGTAGTTACAAACACATGTTGTTTGTGAAGTGCCCAAAGTATGTCCGCTTGCGAAGAAATCGGGAATTCAATTGCCCGAAAGGTATCACAGATTGAAAATCATGTGACTGCCAGAGTCAATTGAAAATATGGCTGATAGATTAATTATTAAAAAGACTTTTAAAATGAAAAAACACAATTACAATATTCTTCCAGAAATGTCGGAAGACGAATTTCGAAGACTGAAAAATGATATTCAGATTAATAAGTATGACCCCAAATATCCAATTTACCTATACAATGGCGACATTTTAGACGGTTGGAATAGACAAAGAGCGTGTGATGAGCTAAATATTACTCCACCATACAAAGATTTTGAAGGAACTGATGCAGAAGCATGGGACTTTGTAATGCGCAGTATAAATCGTAGAAATCTAACCAGTGAGCAATATGCCTGTATTGCAATCTTAGCAAAACCAATCATAAAAGCAATTCAAGATCAGGTAGAAAAAGAGAGAAGAGCAAAACAAGCTGAAACACAAAAAATAACAAAAGGTGATGAGGCTATGGTGAAAAAAATTGCACCACAGATCAAGAATATTATGCGGAAAAAAGATAATACCAAGTTGACTAAATCTAAGGTTGCCAAAATCTTCAAAACAAATAGGACATACATAAATGAGGTTGCAAAAATTAAAGAAGATAATCCCGAAGCATTTGAGCAAATAAAGAATGGTGAAAAAACCATCGCTGACCTTAAAAAGGAAGAAAAGACAAAAAAATTAGAGCAAAAAAGAGCAGAAAATATCAAACAAGCAAAAGCAGGAATGGAAGTTGCTCCTGAAGTAATTTTAATGGACTGCAGGGACTTTCTTAATTCTTTTGCTGATGATACTATTGATTTGTTATTTACTGACCCTCCGTACTCAACAGACGTACCAAATATTGCTGAATTCACAGAAAGCTGGCTTGAACGGGCAATACAAAAAACTAAGAAGAGTGGACGTATGCTCATTTTCTCTGGCTCATATCCTAAAGAAATAGAAGCATTTTTAAATGTCTTAATGACTCAGGACAAATTTATTGTTGATAATCCACTAATCTGGACTTATAAAAATAGACTTGGTGTTACTCCTAAGATGAAATACAATCTTAATTATCAGTTAATATGGCATTTATATTCTCATGAGTCTGAACCATTGGATATCTCAATAACAAATGAAATGTTTTCGGTTATGGAAGAAAACGCACCTGATGGTCGTCAAGGAGACAGTTTTCATGAATGGCAAAAACCTATTGATTTAGCCTTAAAATTGGTCAGGCACACAACTAAAGAAGGTGATCTTGTGGTTGACCCGTTCACCTGCACAGGCACATTTTTAATAGCTGCTAATACATTGAAGAGAATTGGGAAGGGTTGTGATAATGACCAGAGCAATCTTGATATAGCTGTTAACAGAGGATGCCACCAAATCAAAACTAATGATGTAAGTCAGACAGCTATAAATAATTCTTGCAGTTCTGCAGAAGAGAGTGTAGAAGAATTCACTTCTACTGAAAACAATCTGATTCATGACGCACCTAACGACTTACCTGATGAAGACAAGGATGGATTACTCGAACTTGATGGGGCGTAGAAAAGTTAAATTAAAATACCATTACTCAGTGCTTTTGCCTGTTTTGTACGTATTTATTTGTACACGTTGGGTACAAGAACCCATAAAAATAATTTTATTAAATAATGTGAGTATGAATAATTTAAATGGTTACAAAGTCGCTTATGAGAAAAAGAAACAACATCTATACAGCAGAATGGATGATTCAATGATCAACAAGTTAAAAGAAATTAGGAGAAAGACAGGTATTTCAGTAAGTGAAATTATAAGGGAATCTGTCAGAAGATTACTTAAAGAGATTGATGAGACTGGTAGTATTAACCTTAAAATAAATTAAGCATTGAAACTTGGAAATTGAAAAATGAGTACATAATAGTACTTGCGCAGCAAACTAAGGATAACCCCTCATGTACTCATTTTAAAATTTCTATACTTAATGGACTAATACTAATTATTATGAACAAAGAAAATGAACTGGCGGGGTACGCAAAAGGAAAGTTGAAAAAACACCAGCTTAAAGGTTGGAATTTCATCATTCCTATATAAATGGGAGATTGAAATATGAAATCATTTACAGAAACACAAGCAGAAGTTAAGGCAATCATCGGAGATAACCCAGAATTGCCTGTAAGATTAAAAGTACTGTCGGAAGCGGGTTATAAAAATATAACATACGCATACACTAAAGCAGGTGGGATTGGTAGTATCCAACACTTAAAGCGAAAGCATATTTATCGCATACAAGTTTCACACACGGAACTTAAAAAAACATATCCTGCAGCTTGGGTAATTGATATACCAGAAGCTAATGTCGATGGGTATACGGATTTACCATTTTAAAATAACGTTATAATAATTAATTGATAACAATGAAGAAAATAATAAAGTACGACAAAAAGTACCTCACAGAAATCGGGTACAGGGGTGCGCCAATAACACAAATTCTTGGTCTTAAATTAAAGCCACTTGAACAACTGGTATTACTCAATATGTTCGGTCATAAAGACACTTACCAGATAAGCATTAATAATATAGCCAATTGTTTTGGCACTAAGAAAAACAGAAGTGACATTGCGGACGCAATAAAAAAACTCGTGATGTTGGGGTATCTTCAGGAAACCGATACAATTTATATTGTATCCCTGCTGAACATTTACAACGATTACAAGAAAGCCAAAACTGATAGAACTGCTAACATTTCAGGTGACACTAAAACTGATAGCAATCCTGTTAGTTCAGAGGATAGTAAAACTGATAGTTCTGCTATCATTGATAGGATTGCTACTATTGATAGTTCTGCTAATTTACCTGATAGCAAACCTATCAGTCAGGTGATAGTTCCGCTAAAAGGAACTGATAGTTCTGCTAACAATCAGGTGATAGGATTACTAACAAAAAGTGATAGTTTTGCTACCAGTAATAATATAATACTTAAAGAAAATATAAAATTGTTATCAAATAAATTATTAAATAATGAAGAAGACAAACCAAAAAATCTTCCTTTGGATTCTGAGACTTCTTCTGATTTAAATAAATTTTTACCCTCTTCAAATAATTCTGATTATTCAATTCTAATTGACAATGATTATGAAAATTTATCTTCAGTTTATTTCAGTCAATTAACGAATGAAAAGATTCTCAAGGAATATCTTCATCAAACCGATGAAATTAAATCCGAATTAACTTATCATCAATTTGAAAAGATGTTTTTATGTGTCATACTCAATAAATATAAATTTAATTATGACCAAAAAAATCCAAATTTTAGTCGTCCTGAAATTGTTAAATTATTCCATAATGAATTTGATATACTATACCAATTTTTTTCAAGAAACTTGATTACAAAATTAATTCAATCATTTAAAGACAATGAAGAAAGATTGACCAAATTAATTTCAATGTTTAGAAGATAACCGCCAAATGGTTTTTAATTAAAACGCTTCAAATGGAAATACATGACACAATCCAACTTTTTTAAATGCAGAAGCTGCAACAGTGCTTCGCACCACGCCATAAAATGTAACCAATAGTTTATCTATACATTAGTGATATAATCTTATAAGACCAATTATGTTTTCTTAATTAAGTTGTCAGAATAACCATACCACAAATGCACTGTTGTCACCGTATCTCTTCAAGTCTAAGAGAATACTGTTGAAACTCTATTTGAACATATTATAAATCAACTATTTAAAATATTTTGCCAATATTCCCAGACCATAACCATTGCAAGCGTATCAAGCTCACAATACCTAAGTAACCCATTGACAATACTGTCTCTCTCCTTATCTGTTATGCTGGCGAATTGCATTTTAGCATAGGCTGTCATCGCAGCACCGCCTTCTTGAATGTTACATCGCATAAGAAATTGCTCTATCTGATCATCATCAATACCATCAAATAAGGGGGGAAGAAGTTTGTAAGGGTTTATAACATTGTTTTTTTCATCTTTTTTAATCCACACCCAGCCATCTTCATAGTTTAAACTCTTGATTGTAGAGGTTTTACCATATATAGGTTGAGAGTATTTTGCCTGAATATATTCAGATGAATTCAGCACAGCAGGTAATACATATTTTAAAGAGTTTGAGCCACCCATTAAAGGATGGTAATAATAATACTTAACCAACTTCAATAAATCAGTCATATCTCTCGTACCTTGATGGTTTGCCCCATGAGTGATTATTTTAATAAACTCAATTAAATTGGTTTTGTCAGGGACTTCATGACTGGAGACTTCTTCCAACTGAACAAGAATCTTGTTAAGCACAGTATTTTCATGATCAGCATATCTAAAAATAGAACCCTGATCGTGTTCAAGCTGTGACTTCAAGTTTCTTATAAAATCAAAATTAGGAAACATCCCCTTCTCGACACTTATGTATTGCCCAACATGTTCGATATTATGATCTGATGTGACAATATGATGGGAGAACTGAAAAGCCAATTGTTCATATGGTCTTCTACCATTATTAAAAGGTATAGCAACCATAGAAGTCTCGAAGTCGATGAAATGTAGCGGGTAAACAAATGATGCCATCTCTGCTCTAAGACCATCAATATTAATATAAGGTGTAGGGTCGTTATCAACGGTTTTCCTTACTTGTAGCCATTGCCTCTGAGTTCTGGATAGTTTTCCATCTTCAGTTGACTTGATTTCTCCTATGTGTTCCTCTTTAACTTCTCGCATCAAATAAATCCCGTCATCCATTAACTTTTGTTTACTACGAAAATCCCAAATGTCTAAAACTAGTGGAAGTTTGAACATTTCATTATCCCAACCCAATTGTTTTGACCAACACTCTTTAAAGCCTGATAATTTGCCTGAACGTTCTTCTTCAGTCGAGGTCTGATACTCGCATAATTTGCAGTCTTTATGAATTGGGATTACAATTTTCTCATCCCTTTCATACATGTCTGCCAAAAAATGAATGTATTCTATGAAACTCTTATCTGAGGGATTTGGAGAATCAGTACCCTGAAATATTTGATTAATAATATTATCAGCATTAACACGTATCAGTATTTCTTTACCAAGACTTTCTTTTGAAACATCTCCTACCACTTCAACAACAATTCTGTCATCATCAACCGTTTTAAGTTGAAATTTCTGGTTCAGACCATTTACTGTGGCAACTGCATTTTTATCAGCAAGCATTAAATATGCATGAACATCAAAATCAGGATAAGCCTTTGTTAGGACATATTTTTGAAATGCAACATCATAAACATATTCTTTCCAGTCTGAATTCAAGAATCCCTTCTTTGTAAGCATGTTGTTGCAATCATTCCCATTAAATGATTTCGCTTTTACTTCCAGAAGATTGATGATATTTTCTTTCTTTTCTATAATATCTGCACGGATGAAGAGATTCTGATATTGAAACGCAGCTTCAAAAATGACAACATTTTCTTTAGTAAGTAATTCTATAGTTTTTTGTAGTGGTATGTCATAACCACGATCTTTAATCTCTATCCCATCAGGATAATAACATTCTGCTAATGCGCCAACTTGATAACCTCCTTCCGCAAGTGCTTCCAGAAAAGCATCGTCCTTTTTAGCATCAGGATATTGAATTTTCCCCGTATAAAAAAGTTTTGCTGGACAATCCAATGCTAATTTGAATCTTGATTTTGTTAGATATCTTGGCATAAATCAATACTATATAACTACATAATGGTAGTAAATCTTCACATTACACTTATAAGGTCAACTCAAATCAAATATCTGTTGGTAAAAACAAATCTTCTAAATTGTTAAATCCTATTGAAATAGCACCACCACCTCTGGGATTGTGACCAAAGACAATACCATTAGCCAAGTTTTTAAAATATTCGTTATCATCAAAAATATCAATGAATTCCTTAATACGGTTTTCATAATGCCTAATCATGTCCTTAACTTCATCGTTTGCCAGTGTATTATAAATTGATTCTGTAACGGTTCGTTCTGCTCTATGCTTGTCAGGATATCCAATTCCGTAGTCTTCATCTGAATAAAACTTCATGTTCAAATTTTTGAGAAATAATGAATTCCCATGGAGCAATTTATTTCGCTTTTTGCGGATTTTGTAATCAATATTTTTCCTGATGAAAGAAACTATTTTAATATCATTAACACTAAAGCATTTTTCTCTAATTTCTTCCAGTTTCCTATTAAGGTTAAGTCCCTCAAAGTATTCGAAGATGTTTTTCTTATATCTGTCATCTCCATAGTTTACTGAATAATCAAAATAATGTTGTTGAAGTTTAATTCGAAATGCCAAATCGACCAATGATTCAAAGTAAATAGGTAATAAAATTTGAATTTGAAGAGAAATAGTGGCTCTGTCAAGTGTACCCTTTAACCATTGGTTATAATCTCTGGTGTATTCTACAAACTTATATTTACTAACGGGGTCTTCGGACTCCCAGTCCTCCCGTTGAAAGTATATATTCTTTGGTAGAACTGGTAACTTTTGATTTATATTGGTTTTATATTCATTAATTAGGTTTTTGAGTAGAAAACTATAGTTGACGTATATATCATACCTTGAGTTTTCATACTTACTTAAATCTTGCTTTTCAATTACTTTATTAATATTCTCACTAAAAATGTCAAAATCAAGTTGTTCTGGGATTTCATTCAGTGATAGAACTACAATGCTTATATGGTCATCTCCTGTGACAAAGATATAATTAGCATCAGACTGAAAAAAATAACACCAAACATTACCCATACTAACATATTTCTGCTGAAAGAAATGTGCAACAGACTCATACTGTATATTGGGTTTACCAAACCTTTCTTTCAAAAAGAAATAGAATTTTATAGAATCAATTTTTAAACCAACATGAAGTATTCCTTGATTGTAGGATAGATTTAACTCCCCATTAAATTTTACTTTTTCCCAATTTTCAATGTCAAGTGCAATATGGCTCATAGCATATTAATTTTTATTTTAATGTCTTTAACAAAAGAATCCTTAATATTTTGGTCATTAAAAGTTATTTAAATTTTGAAAGAAACTTTATCATATGTTGACAAGTCAATATTTATATAGAAATTATAAGAAACTGACCTAATCTGAATAGAGGTATATGTTTAAAGCACACAAAATAAACTTCTAATTATGAATAGTTTATATAGTTTCGTAAATTTACAAAATTAAAATAATCCAGCATTGTAATCACACTTTGATTGCAATTCCATCGTCCGTTGACATTATAATTAAAAACAATTATTAATTATGGATGAATCTGAGAAACAAAACAAGGAATTTCAATCTGTTCAAGATTTTCAAAATGTTTACTCTCCAAGTACTCTTTTGGGAGTTTTTGCCAATGCTATTAAATCACCAGCAGACGGCAGATTGCTGTTGGCAAGAGGAGAGTATCAAGCAGCACAAATCAGTAAAGAGTATGGCGGTTATTATTACGATGATATAAAAAGTCCAAATGATAATAAGTTTATTAAAGCCAGAATACCTGCCTTTTTGAGAAGTAAATTGGAAAATCAAAGCATATATATATTCAAAGGATATATTGAAAAAAGAATTGGTAACTCAACTATTGAATTGATATTTGTTGTAGATGACATTCTTCAAAAAGAGGAAAAACAAATATCAGAGGAGGATCTAAAGAGATTTGAAGTTATTCAGCGTAAAATTGCAAAAGGATATAAAGATTTTGAGGCAATTACAAAAGAACATTTATATAATAATAAGTTGATACGAATTGCAAATATTTATGGTACTACAGCAATTGTTGATAATGATTTCGAAAAAGGATTGGCTGAGGCAAAGATTAAGTTTGATATAAAAGAATTCAGATGTAGTCTTTCATCAAAAACTGCAATAATCAATTTATTAAGAAAACTAAACACTCAAGAGTTTGATGCTATTGCTTTAGTACGAGGTGGTGGTGAACCACCAAATTTGGAGATCTTCAATGATTCAGAGATTGGTGAGGAAACGATTAAATTGAAACCACTACTAATTACCGCAATAGGACATGTAGTAAATGACAATTTGATAGATAAAATTGCGGATAAGAAATTCCATTTGCCACATGATTATGGGAACAGCCTAAAAGTATGGGTTGATGAAGCAAGTGAAGAACAGGCAAAATCAAAAAGTTTGTTTATTGACCAAGTGAAAAAGGACTTAACTAAAACATTTGAAGACCAGATTAAAACAAAGGATGAGTCTCTTAAAAACTTGCAGAAGAACTACGAAGAGACCAGCAAACAAAAAGATGAAGTTCTAAAGAATTTACAGAAGACATACGAGGAAACCACCAAACAAAAAGATGAGTCTCTTAAAAACTTACAAAAAAACTACGAAGAGACCAGCAAACAAATGGTTAAAATGGCTACTGCTGAACTCCAAACTAAATTTGATATTACAAAAGTTGAAAATAACAGATTGAATGACCAACTAAAGCAATCATCAAAAACAAGAAGGAATTTAATTATCTACCTTATTATTGCTGCTGTTATTGGTTTGATCGTTGGTTTGTTAATTAAATAGCAATTCTAAAATTATTCAATATCCAAAAACAGTTCTTTCAGGCTCAGATCGAGACCATCCACTATCTCAAAGAGAGTTAATAATGTAAGGTTCTGCGGATGAATTGAATCATGTGCACTTTTTTCTGCACGGACAATACTATTTCTGTGTAAATTCTGGCAGATGTCACTCTGGGTTAAATTGTTATTAATGCGATATTCATGCAAGAATATGCTAATTGCTTCAAATCGTCTACGGTTATGCTCAAGGATTGGTTTTTTTTTCATGTGACATCATTTGATTATATCCATAAATACTCATGAAGCATAAATTCATGAATAATTAATGGTGCAAAGGCAAGTACAGTAATCCTATATAATTGTTCTTACATGACCCTAAAAACTCGATTTATTGTACCTGTGCAGAATCGGAACAGTTTGAAAATGCAATTATTAACCCAAAAACAACCAAGTTTTCGAGTAAAAGTGTCAATTTTGTGTCCAGCACGGACAGCTTCACTTGAAAATTACAAAATTTATGGAGAAAAATGGGAGAAAGTCTTCTGTATTAATTGATCGATTGAAAAAAATTACTCATCGTAATATTCAAGCCTCTGGAAATTTTTAAAAGTAATGCAATTGTATAATTGTCACCAGTTGTTGCTGATCTTTCAAATCTAAAGTAGCTGTTGCGATTTATGTCAGCATGTATGGCAAAGGATTCGTAGGAATACCCTGCCTTGACTCTCAATTCTTTTACTTTGGCTGCTATCTTTTTAATATAATCTCGATCAATGTCAGGGATATTATGAGATTTTGTTTCCTTTTCAGGATTGCTGCTTTGTACTTTTTCCTTCGGCATAACAATAAAAATAAATCAAAACTACGAAAAATATAAATATAGTAAGTTTTATTTATATAGTTTATTATATTATGTTTATTATATTGTTATATTTGTGTCATGAAAAATAAGAACTTCAGAATTTTACAGAAACATATTAGTTTTTGCAATGATGATAAAGATTTGAAAAATTACTTGATCTTAATTGAGATCGTAAATGGTAGACCACAAAAAAGTTATTTAGTAGACATGGATGGGTTTATGAATTTTGATTCAAATATGCCCTCGTTTTATGTTATCAACAAAAATTGATAAATATGATTCTTGGAAATTATATCGAATTTAGAAACATTCACTTTTCTCTATAACTGAAATAGCTACGTTTTGTATTATGGCATGATAATCAACCAAATACACTAAATACTTCATTAACAGCAAAATTTTGACATTCACTTTTGATTCAATCAATATAAAACTGAAACACATGAGTAAAAAATATTCAAACACAACAGCAGATTTTCTGGAATGGCACGAGGCAATGGATTTGGTTCGAAAACTTTATGATGATAATAAAATTACACTCTCTTTATATATAGCCTGTTCATGCTTTTTCGGATTACGTGCGAGTGATACTCTATCACTTAAATGGGAAGACCTGCTCGACAAAGATGAATTTCAATTAATCGAGAAAAAAACCATGAAGAAAAGAGACATTAAAATAAATCAGCAACTCAAGAGACATATTTCAGACTGTTACCATAGCATTAATCCAAGTAATTTGAATGAATTCATGTTTCTTAGCCAGAAAGGTTCAGTCTTTAGCATTCAAAGAATTAATATTATCCTGAAAAACTTAAAGAAGCTGTACAATCTGAAGATCAAGAATTTCAGCAGTCACTCCCTACGTAAGGCTTTCGGCAGAGAAATTTTCAACCGAAGTGCAGAAAATGCTGAACTAGCGATTGTAAAACTCAGCCAGTTATTTAATCACAGTAATCCTGCCATAACAAGACGTTACTTGGGAATCTCTCAACAAGAATTGCTTGACACTTATGATGTTTTGAGTTTCTGAAACAGTTGGATTATCGAATTCAGGAACTTTTATAATTTATCATAACCAGAACATATGCAAAAACTTTATATTGAGCAAACAGATCGAACACCTGAAATCAAGTTTTCTTATGGTAATCTGTCGCTAAAGGGGACATTTGTTCCAGTTGACGCTGTAGGATTTTATTTACCGCTTCATGAATGGGTCAAGACATATTCTATTTCTCCAGCACCAGAAACTGTTATTGATATTTTTTTAACATATACTCGTGGGTATGCCATGAATTATATACAGAAACTACTTCAAGAAATTATTTCATTGAACACCGAACTCCATAAGGTAACTATTAATTGGCATTATACCCAAAACGGTTTAGATGTGAAGGCTGGTGTATATCTATCTAAAAAGTTAGAACACCCTTTCAATTTTGTTGAGGTTGAAACAATTAGATAATACCTGAAGATAATAGGTTGAGTGGCTGAAAACTAACCTCCCTGCATAATTTCGTGAATTTTCAAATAGATATTTCCAGTTTGTGATGCATGCCTCCTTTTTCTTAAGAGTAATTGCAACAAATCAATACGTCCTTCTAAAACCGCCATTAGATCAGAACCGTCCATCAAGATCATTAATCGTCTTCCAGTTGAATGAGAAATGACAGCATCCACAGAATATCCATTTATTGAACAAAATAGACCAAGTGTATTATCTAATTTTCTTGATAGCTTACCACTAAAAGCATCAAGGTCTTGAATTCCACAAGGAACTTGTTGCCATTTACCCTCAAACAAATAGTCATTACCTTCAAATGTAAAAGCACCATCTATTTGCTCACCTTGGATTTTAAATGATGCTTTAGGGTCGAGGTCAAAAAGAGTAAAAAGGTCTTTTATTATTCTTTCAAATTTAAATCCTCTTGCTTGATGATCTGTTGAGCTAACGAGAACATAAAACTCCTTTTTAATTTCTTCAAGTTGTTGTTGAACATTTTTAATTTGTAGCGTTTTTTCATATACTTCTCTTCGCCTTTCTTCTCTTTCCTTCTGCTCGTTTAGTAAATCTGAATGCCCTTCAATTTGTTTCCTTAGTGCTCCAACAGTCTGCTTAGCTTTTTTTGCTTTTGCAACTCCATCCTCAAGTCTTTCAAGATGCGAGAAATCATCCATCTTGCATACTTCAGTCATCAACCTTAGCAAATCATTTTTGTATAAATCCTGATGTTTTGCAAGAAAATTTATCAAAGTTGATATTATGTTTCGTTTATAGTCCCCCCAATTCAATTTAGCAAGAATTGTACTATCGGAGATTGATTGTGTCAAGAAACTACGAAGCTCTGATTTGTACCAATAGATATTAGTCAATGCTTCTGATAATGCATTTATAGCAACTGAAGAAATAGTCTTTTTTGTTCCCTCCATTTCTCTTATACTTGAATAATTTTTACCTCATAAGCACCAGCTTTTTCACCTCTACCAATCCCTTTAATAACTAAAAATCCGTCTTTAGTGAAGATGTAATCTTGAAAATCAGGGTTAAATTCAAGGTAGGCGTTATCTAAGCATAGTATAGTACCTTCTTCAATTCTTATTCGCCCATATTCCCAAGTGGTTAAGTTAAGTGTAACCTTTAATGTTTCCTCCCTTACCTGATTTCGCCTTGTATATATAACCTTCGCAAGGAAGCTCTCATCTCCGTTGCTATGTTGATCAGGTCTTTTCAAGTTATTCCTGAAATCTGCAAATGATTCTAAAGTTGTAGCCATTATTTACGTTTGATAAATACTATTAGGTTGTTTTTAGACAGTTACAACCAAAGTTAATAAAATTATTATAGAAATTAATGGTTGAAGAATATAACTTGTTGTGCTTATGGATTCCTTGACTTTTTATGTCAGATCAAAAAGTGAATATTTTAGTGCAATACTCCCACAAATAAGTATTGCACTAAGTTTATGATCAAAAACCCCGTAATACACTCCGTTTATATGTATATATCAAATAGTAGTCCGTTTATTTATTGTTCGACATTTAATCCTTTGAGTTATTTCAGGATAAGATGACACCAATACTGCATCCTATTTAGACCATTTACAGGATTAAAACAGGATAACCGTAAAAACAGGATATAATAACAAACCAGATCATATAGGTGAGTAATCTGTATTAATTGTTTCAGTCATGTAAAAATTATGGTTTTTTAAAATGGTTACCTATAAGACCACCAACGGATATTGAAGCAAAATTCTAACAACCTGTACAAACCTATAAACAGAGTTACGCCCTTTAAATTGGAATTGTTGCCGCTAATGGTTATCTACTGTTGGCGGTAGTTTTATTAAATTCTTTGGCTTTTATTTTATTTTGATTTATTCAGTTTCTCTTTCCATTTCTGTTGCTTATCTCTATCTGGTTCTATAATTTGCATCAGAGAATCTAATTTATTACTAAAAATCTCAGGATACATAATTCCCCCATCAACCGTTATCGTATATCTGTGTGTTGATATGTAAGAGATTTCAGTATTTAGCTTAGTCAATTTTTCAATACGATTACCTAAACTATCTATACTGTGCAAAGCAACTTGCGCTGAAATCTTAGCCTCTTGCGCTAACACCTTTTCCTTTTTTGCATTATTGTATTGAATATAGGCAAGTACCAACACTACAATAGAAACAATATTGATTAATCCTGTATCTTTAACAAATCTATAAATGTATCGTTGATCTGAACCACAATGATTGCATAATTTCGCTTTATTATCAATATCGCATTTACACATTTTGCATTTTTTCATCGCAATAATTTGTTAGTTATTTAGGAGTTCATTAAAAATTACCGCCAAAGTTTCCGTGGCAAGAGATGTCGGGCGATTACTTATCAAGGTACAAGAAAAGTTGAAGCGTGTCACAAACCTTCGCAAACCACTGAAGCCATTATTGGCTATACCGCTTGTTGTGTGCTGGTGTTATTGTAATTCATTAATATTTTTAAGATTTAGTAATTCTATAGAATCTTTATTATCAAATGGAAAACTCAACGATGGATTAACATTAACAACTTTAGCAAGTTTACCATTTGATAGGGATGATCTTATCTGTGTGTTTATATGTTCGTCTGAATATGAATATCCAATAATGAGCAATGTATCTGCAAGTACTATTCTATTTTTTAGTTCATCATACAAAGTTTTGTACATCTCATCAGTTTCAATAAGTTTTTTTTTATTTGTACCCGTAATAAACTGAGGCGTTATGCTCCAATGAAATCTTTGTATTATCTCACCCGTTTTTGTGTCAATTCTAACGGGAGATTGTTTTTCATAATAATCGTGGGTTTTAAAGTAAATATATTCACCTGTAGGATTAACAATTGCTCCATCTTCTTTAGCACATATATATTTATATAAATCTATGCTGCCATGAAGTTTAATAACATTAGTCGAATTAAATACTCCATCAAAACATTTAATTTTTTGATTTTCATTCAATTGAAGACAACTACCATCCTTAGAAAACCCATCCGAATATTTTATATTTTTATTTTCAAATATTGCTTCAAGTAAATAATCATGATTCAAAGTGAAAATATCTTTATGTTCGAAAGATTTTATATATGAAATAAAAGAATCATATGAAGAACTAAAATCCGTGAATGGTTTTCTCCAATACAATAACTCACCAATTAAATAGTTAATCATATTATATATCTGATTCAACTGAGGATTGATAAAAACATTTGTGTATGTCTTATAAAACTGATTATCTTTTTTAACTTCCTCATTCTCATCAAATTTTCTGTGAGCCTGATTACTTATTCTAATTACAATCTCCCTGTCATTAAGATTATCTATCACAAATTGATAAAACCCTTCGTAGCTAGTAAAATATTTATTTTTATCAATAAATTCTGATACTAATTCATTTAGAATATAGCCATAAGCAATTCTATCATAACTTATGCTTCCATTATTTCTATCAGTATCATTTGCTAAATCGTACCATTTCCATTCATCCGAAGAAAAATGTAATAATTGCCTTTTGTTATCTCTTGTGAAATAAGAGTTAATATCATTTGCAAGCGGAAGACCTGCATTGTAAGAAAATCCAGAACCAAGTATTAAGGCAATTCTTTTCATATTACACAGGTTGATATATTTTTGTCAGTCTTTCTATACTTGCACACAACGTTTGGCATATGAGTAGTGGCGGTTTTCGAAGCGAGTCATTATCATCCAAGTGAGAAACTGCAATAGAATTACTGAACTTGGCAACCCACAAACCCCGCCATTACTTATATACCGTGTTATGCGATTTTTTATTCATTTCTTTTACTAATCTATATATTAACGGTGAGATAGGTTGAAGTCTTATACCTTTCCATACAAACTTAATATTATTATCACTAACCAGAAAATTAAGCAACCCGTCATTCATCGGCACATTATGGAAACTAAATTGAAATTCTTTAATTTCGATCATTATTAAATCTTTTTCTATATAAATTCTATAGTCTGATATTGATTTGTTATTTAAAATCTGCAAGATTGAATCAGCTAAATATGATTTAAAAAAATACATATTTCTAAATAGCTTCATTTTCTTAGCTTTTTGCCGACTTCTATTAATCCAACTATTCAGAAGATTCATAGCGGATAAATACAAAAGCAAGTCAGAGTTATTGGTAGGGTAAATTTTCATTATTGCTAAAGATTCAAGAAGTTCTGAATTATGAATTTCGTATTCTTCAAATCTAGGGTTTTCTATTTCTGACTTTAATTCAAGAATATTAAATGATGAAATATCATTTAAATGATTCTGCAAATATCTTATTTGCTTACTATAAACATTATCAATCTCTTTCTTAAATATATATGAAAATTCAAATAATGAAACTACAAACACATTTTCGTGATTACATCTAAAATGCTTAGTATAAACTGGATTACAGTAGATAACGTATAATACCTTACATTGATTACAATTAAAATAGGCAATTTTATGTGCTTTTTCTTCAGTAAAGGCGTTAAACACCCATAAATCTCTGTTTATAGAAAATAATGGATAAACAAATTCCTTTTTTGTCCGCCCTTTTTTAAATGATTTTGGAATTTTAAGACTTCTAACACCATGAGAAAGTACAGGAAACTCCCGATCAAAATCACCATGTTCAAAGATATTTTCAGATAAGAGAGATGCTAAAGAATTAAATAGCAATTCAGAGATTGGAATGGAACGGTTAATCGTAATCTTTTCAAAATTTCCATTAAAGAAACTTGTAAGATATCTTTTAGAAGAATCTTCATTTTTTGTGAATACTGTTACAAATTCATAGTTCTGTGTATATATAATTTGAAATTTTTCCTCCCATGTTCTGTATTTCCATTTGGTGAAGAAATTATTGTGCTCAGTCTTCAAGAAAAATGTTGCTTTATATCTAGAATTTCCCTGTAATTCAATTTGTAAAATATTGACAAGATATTTGGAATAAGAAACATGTATTTCTTGATTAGTATTAATTTTAGTTTCGTCAAAATCTATCTGTTTAAAAATAGTATAAGGATATAAAGACCTGTATATTTTATCTTTATGTTTTTCATCATGGTTACTTTTCCATGTCTCGTAATTACAGTTAATTAATCTCATAGGAAGAAACGGTTTAGTTCAGAACTATTAGAAGGTTAAGGTCAAATGCACCCAAGGATCAGCCATTTGCTTTCAACTTGAGGTTTTTTTTACTTAACTTACTTAAAATTACTGCCTCTGAAAAGCCAAAGAATCGGTATATAAAATTTGCTATCCAAACCCTACCATTAGTTTAACACTCTGTTAGAAGGTTTATTTTATTAGATTTCCCAATCAATTTGATTAAACATAGAATAGAATTTTTCACCCTTCCCTTTTTCGACTGAATATATAAAACTAATTATCCCTAGCAGCCAATCTTTGTAACCAGTTTTAATTGGAAAACCTTTATTCCTTTTGAATTCAAGATGATTTTTATAACCATATTTCAAGCAATAATATAATTCTTGTTTTATTAAGTTTATAATTTCTTTATTAACAAAAACTCCATTATTAACTGTTAATCCTGTTACAGTTTGTTTTTTATAATGATCAACATATTTAGTTTTCTTGATATTTATTGTGAAACCTTGTTGCCGAATTATATTCTTTATAACTGATAATGATAACATATCCTTCCTATTGCCAGAAAATGTAATGTCATCTGCGTATCTTGTATATTCTAGATTACATATTAACGCATATTTAGAAAATGATTCATCAAGTTTATTCGCAATAATATTTGAAATTACTGGACTTGTCGGTGCTCCTTGAGGTATAATTGCAGGTTTGGATTTTATAAATTTCTTCTTAAACCGATTTTCTTTTTTTACATCCCGCCAATAAGAATTTGTTGGCTGTCTACAGAGCAATCTTGCCATATCAAAGGATAACTTCTCTGTATAACCTAATTTTTTCAGGATGCCGTAAACTCGATTTTCTGTGATTGTGTCAAAATAGCGATATAAGTCTAGATTTAATATTAATTCTTTACCAATATGCTTTTCTGCGTTACTAATTATTGATCTACCTTTTATAAAACCATTCGCAGAATCATGAATTGAAACTTCATCTAGTATATTAGTTTTTATCCAGTTTTGGACGCCTTTTAATTCCTCAGTTGGACTCATAATCCAACGATATCCACCGCTCTTCTTCCTAATTTTATATGTGTTATAAAGATAATCTCTATCCTTTATAATATTTACAATTCTATGTGGTGGAATCCCAATTAGATATGCAAGGTGATAAGCATCAAATATTATAGGCAATCCTTTGGATGCCAGATTTTGAGCATACGAAGTTATTTTAGCTTTATACTCTTTGCTGTGGTCACAGTTATCAATTAGGTCAATGGTATAAGATAAGGGAGAAGTCATAACAGAATTTACGGTTTTCATCTGATAAAGCTATGCTTTGATTAGTGAAACATGTGTTTCACTAATTTAACGATATAAACTAACATTAATTCTACTAAAGACAACTAGTCCTAGTCTTTTACATGAAGTAAAAGTAAAAGCTAAATCTGTCATGATTCTCCCTTAAAATTTTTAGGCAAATACTGAGTCTGTTTTATTTCAATAGGATATGGTTTTCTTTGAATATCCTTCTTCACTAGCTTTAATTGTTTCTTAATCTCAAAATACAAATTATTTCCGTGATCTGTTAGACTTGTTAAGCTTGAAAATATATCATTTTTTTTTAAAACATATTCAGTATAATCATTGTACGTTAAACCTAATATTTGACAGATTACGGGTAGAGTTCTTTTTTGCCTTAGAAGACTCATAATCGAAAATGTTATAAAATCTGTTTTAGTTATAAAATTAATAGATTTCCATCCCAATTCTTTTTCTCCTGAGTTAAAATATGATGATATATCGGAGTTCCTTAATAGACCAATTTGATGTGCCAAATCTTTACGAATTCTTTTTGAAGCTGAGATTTTAATCTCTGGAACTCTTGGAAATAAGGGTTGCCAGTTTTTTGATGACCATATAATAGGCAGGGTATTGTTTGGTGGATTATACGCAAATATTATTAGTGCTTGACTATTATCATATCCAAGAGGATGGTCTCTCACAACATGTGTTTCGTTATCAGTAGTAGAAAATAAATTTTTACCATAAAAATGGCAAAATTCTCTAATCGGTAACATATTACTTCTGTTACCAAAAACTGATCTATTGGTTAGAAAAACTGGATATCTAAGTTCTCCTACAACACTTATCTCAATATTAGTGTTCTCAATAAATGATTTTGCTCTTTGTAAATAAAATAATGTCAGGAAAAATAAAGAACTAATATATGAACATTGCTTTATCAGAGGTTTGATATAGGAATTGTAATAGGTAGTGAATTGGTTTCCAGAGCCAGAAAAATCATCAATGAATATCAGAATAGTGTCAGAATAAATATTTTTTATTTTATATCTGAAATTATCACGGTGCGGAAAAAAAGTAATCCTTGATTTGTTTTTCTTATATGAAGGTGTCTTTTTTAAGTAATATGTCATTAGTGTGCTACTCTTCCCATACTCCGAAACTGGGTGAATTATCACATTTGCTTTAACATTCTTGTTTAGTATAGCATCTAGTTTATGTTCGTATAATTCAATTAATTCGTTCTCTGTAATATACTCAAGCTTCTCAAGCACCGTTAAAGCTTTGTTTATCTCATGCGATTTGAAATTATGCAACCAATTTATTACGTCCACAGATGACACAGAACCTTTTAGTCTTTTGCATATAATGGCAATCCGAATTTGCTCAATATCAGTTATAAATGCAACCTCTTGATACTTGTTATTTTCTTTGATATTATTTGCGTTGCTAGATGCCATTAGTCAGAATTGCCACCTATTTCTTCTATTTACTCAATAAAGATAATCATATATTAAAAAATCTGCGACATCTATCAGACCAAATCCAGTGACAACCAAGTTAGATTATCAGCTAATTTGCTTTAAAGGTTACGTTAAGTCGATAATTGTGATCGTCTGTAAAGGTTGAATGCAGGAGCAGGGACAGTTGTCATAGCAATTCAGGTTACAATGCCTTTTAAGGCTATAGTAATGCTAGCGAATGCTTCCTTTTTATTTAATTTTCTCTTGAATCTTAAGTAAATAGGCTAAGGAATTTGATTCGTATACATCTTTAATCTTAAACTTATTATCTATTAATGAATCAAGAAATTTTGGTGACTTTAAGTTGGATATTAAAAAGGAAGAAAGTGCTCCCCAAAAATTTACTGAAAATAATGAACTAAATAGGACACCTGAAATAAAAAGGTTTTTAGTTAGTTTTAATATATCTTTAAACATATCATTTCTTACTTTTAGTATTTCAATTTTTATTTGTTGAAGCTTTGGATTCAATTCAATATCAATCAAATTAGTTATGTCCTTCTCAGATAAAATTAGTCCATCTTTTAACAATATTGTCTCAATTTTATTTATTTCTACAGAAAATGCATCAAAGTAATCTGATATTTTGTAGCGAAAATTTAGCAAATCCCTGCCTTGTATTAAATTTAAAGCTTCGTCTGGAATAAAGCAATCCATTAATTTTAAGTCTAATTGTTTTAGTCTTAACGTTTTCTGAGAACTGATGGAGTTTTTTAGTCTGGTGTTAAGCAGTTTTAAAACATAAGGATCTTGAGAAATTGGCATGCAATCATTTTTCGAACAGAATATCAAGATATTAGAAATTTGTATAGACTGAAAAAAAAGGAAAAACCCAAAGTTTAATAATGGGTCATTACTATTTTTTGTATATAAAAACTCAAGACTTGTATAATTATGATTCTTTAACTTCTCCTGATTTTCGATGAGCCATTTTTTTTCAGTTTCTTTAACGACTTGAAGATATTTTGAAAATGAAAGATCCATAAAATCATGATTTAAAATGTCATATTCAAAATATTTTTCGAATAAGTCATAATAATCATCGAAACTAAGATGATTTTCAACTTTTAATTTTATCGGTGATTGATCAAATTCTGGTAACAATTTTGTGATTGGAGATTTTTGACCTATCATAGTATAATATTCGCCGAGACTAAAGCCTGCTTCGTCAATAAATGTCAATTCCTTACTTACAAGCATTAGTCTTTTAAATGTTAGAATAGATGGATTCCCATCAGCATATAAAAATCTCATATTAGTTTTCTTTTAAGGTTCAGACGAAATATTCTACCTGATAAACAGAATTAACGATTGTTCGTGATTTTCATCCAATTGGTTATTGATCTTGATTTAATATTTTTCTTATCATTAACGAAGATAATAATTATTTAAAACGTCAAGATATTTACTTAGGGTCGACTTCATTAATTATTATTCACCTAAATACCATTTAGCCAAGTTTTCATGGTTAGAATAATGCGAAGTACGTTTCTCCACAAAGAATATTTCTCTTAAATTATGTAAGGAAAATATTCAGCATTAATATTAAGGAATTTCAATCATTACATCATTAATTTCTATTGATTTTGTAATGATCTTAGCTTTAAGATTTTCTTTAATTTGGAGTTTTTGATAATTGGATGAATGTTCACTATGGATAGGGATAATTCCCGATGATGGATTTACAAGATTACACACATCGGCAAGATATTCTGCAGAAGCATGACCGCTTGTATGAATTTTCTTAATACATGGAAATTTTCCAATAAAATCCAGATAACGTTTATTTGCATGTTTGCTTCTTGGGTTTATATACTCTTTCCACATCGAATAAATTAATAAGGTTTCGTTTCTATTAATCTTTGGGTCAAGGAATGTGAAATAGTCCAAGAATTTATCAGTTGCACGTACAAGCATACAAAAGCCTTTATCTTGCATCCAATTAATTAGTTTAGTATTATCACTTCGAAAAGAATAACACTTGTTAAAATCAAACAGAGAACTCTTTCTACCTGCTGTATCTGAAAATATCTCCAAGACACTCTTTTGAAAATCATCACACACAAATGGTCTGCCAGACACTTCTTTGTTTGCTACGTGAAATGTCGCCAAACGCTCCATATCAGTAGATGAACACATTACAAATACATTTCTATATTGCTTCATTAGTTTAACAACCTCTCTTTTCAAGTCATTTTCGTGTCGAACTCTTTCATCTAAGCGTGAAAGCATAGTCCCTTCAGTAATCAGAAAATCTATTTTCCCTTTTTTTAAAACAAGTTTTTCAATAGTTGGTAACAATCCTTTGCTAAGATAACCGTGACCACGGAAATCGCCTGTATGCAAAATTCGTTTACTGTCTGCTTCAATTACAAACATATAGGCATCATATGCTGAATGGCTAACAAAATAGGGTATAATTCGAATATCGCCTACCTCTATTAACTGTTCCGCAACAAAGGTCTGCATATGTTCAATTTTGCTAATTTCATTAGCTGAAATTACTTCACGTCCATTTATATAGCTAAGACGCTGGTGTTTGCATAATGCAACCCTTTTTGCTACTTTCCCAATATACTGGTTTATACCATCTGGAACAAGATGGAATAACCCCAAGTGGTCTCCATGATAGTGGGTATAGAAAATTGCGTCAATATTTTTAGTGAGTTTTTCTATTGAGTCAACATTTGCAAGGTTATCTTGCACAACTCCGTCACCATCAGGCAGATTTTGTCCCAAATCAATCAATACTTTAGCCTTATCAGTAGCTATCTCTGTAATACAACCACCAATTTGGTCAATACCTCTGTGAATGGTAATTCTCATGAGTCCATCAATTTGAGTGTTCCTCTCGGTAATTTGATGGCATGAATATTTACACCTATTTTATTTAACTCTTTAATGAATACTTTATCTTGGTTCTCTTCTGAAGATTTATCATCATATGAATAAGCAAACATAAATTCAGGGATTGAACATTCAATTTTTACTTGTCTATCAATTAAATCGAAATCTTGTTTCTGTTCTAAGAGTTTTCTCATTTCATTCATAAATGGTTTGTAATTCCGACCAATAGATTCTTGATAACAATCCCAGTGTTCTTTTAGTCCTGATGTATTAGTAAGTGCTGCTGTTCCTTTCTTGAGTTCTATTACGCAAAGTTTACCCTGTTTGTTAATCGCAATTATGTCAAATCTTGGTTTTTTGGGTTTGCATTTGTCTTTAGCTGTATACTTACAAGCAAAATCACTTTTAATGCTTACCTCATATTCTAAATCAATTATAGAATAGTCTGATTTATTGTATTTGTTCTCAGTAGAGAGTTGGTGCTGCTCCATTCTTTCTGGTTTTGGATTTATCTTTAACCATTCATTCATGACGGTTTTAGCCTGTTCGAAATATTCTTTGTACTTACCTTCTTTAAATTTAGAAATAAGAATATCTCTTTTTGATATTAGTTCCGTAACCACTTTTAGATTCTGTTTTATGAACTTTTTAGGAGTAATTCTCATATCCAAATAGAAATAGAACTTATCAAATTCTACGCTGCTTTCACTATTTACTCTGGCTATGTTTCCACCCCTGTAATAAATATTCAGATAGTCATTACGAATTTGAATGTCTAATTCGTAGTCATTATTAATTATTTGGAGCATATGTTTCAGATTGTCATTTTTTAATGACTCAAGAAACTTTTCGTTATGGATTCCTCGACCCAAATATTTGACTTTTTTCACTTTCTTAGGATTCATTTTTGGATTTTAAGTGGAACTTGTTCCATTAGGAGAATTAGACAACATCTGTTATGGTTTCAGTAAAATTAGTAACATTTACTGCCATTCTTTAAGGAAGTCTTAAAAAGATTTGTTTTATAATTATCATCTAATAATGGGTCTTCTCTATTAATTAAAGGGTCATACCATTCCACCTTTCGCTTTGCCCAGTTTATCCAGCTTTGCATTTCGTCTGTTATATTGCCGCTTCTAATTGCATTCGCTTCTACCGTCTGGATATAATCCCTTAGAATGTTAGCTTGATGCAATCGGCTTGCTTGAATAAAAAGTTCTTTAAAAGCACGATATTCTTTCTTTTTTTGTTTTCTGATTTCCTTCTCTATTAGTTGTTCCTCCAGCAATATTTTCTGTTCCTCTTCCCGTTTTATTCTTGCTAATTCACTTATTCTTTGTTCTTCTATTTCTTTCTTTGCATACAATTCAATATTTGCAAGTATTTTCGGAAGTTGAAACTCAATTAATTGCTTGCCATCCATACATACTTTCTGATGCCACCAAAAATGTTTCCACATCCGAAACATAAGAATACCCGAAGGATGATATTCTCTATTTCGCCAATTGTATTTATTGATTGTATATTCGATTCTGAGTTTTTCTTGCAAGCAGATAACAATTTCTTCACCAAATACCACTGCATATGTTGTCCCTTGATTTATAATTAATTCATGACCTCTGGCTCGTAAGAGTTTTATGAAAGCATCCATGAATCGCAATGCTCTTCCAATACTCTCCTGAGTAACCGTTATGCTAACCAGACCACTTTTAGTGCTAATTAAGCCATTATAATCTCTATTGAATTGTTTATCAACAGTCAGACTTTCTTTTGCTTCTATAATTAATCTATCTGGATTGGTAAGTTTTAAAGGTACTTGGATTGGTAAATCGTGAATGTCTTCTATTTCTTTTATTAATTTTTTTCGTATTAAAATCTCTGAACTGCTAATCTCAACATTTTTATCTATGGCGTTCAATACTATTTCCTTGTCAGATGATATTTCATCTGGTAATTCCTTAATTGTCACAGGTTTTTTATAATGTAATTTTTGCCAATATCCATTGTCGGGCATCGGTACATTCACCTTCTTACAAATGCCTTTAAGCCTGTCTGAAGAAATTTCATACTTCTTTGAAATTGCAGTCATTGGTGTAGACCAGACCAGATCATATAGTTCTTTGCGGGTTAATGTTGTCTTTTCCATATGCTTATTATATTTTTTATAAAAATATTGACATTGATTTAAACATTGTTTAATTTAGCTATGTCTTTTGCAGTTTTCTCGATGTGCTATCGATACACTGAAAACATATTTAAATTTCATGACTGCATAAAGAAATGCGTTAATTGACATAATTCATAAAGGCGACCCATTCCTTCTACACCCGCCCAACAGGTTGGTATTGCAGACATTGACTTTTACATCAGGTGTCGCCTTTTTCTTAAAAATAGGTCAGATGACCCAGAGGCGGTACTTCTTCCTTTTAGCACGAGGAAATGCAGCGAGACAATCAGTACCGCCTCTTTTATTTTACAATATTCAGGCATTTCGTAATTTTGTTATAGAATTCAGTTATATATAATCATCAAAAAATAAAAACAATAGGAACAAAACAAAAACTGAAGTGGATTCACTTGAAGAGAGCATTAGAAAGTATAATGAAAGGAAGTTGAACGAAGAAAAGAACGAACTTTCTAAGAATGCCGATACAATAAGAAGATTTAAAGAATTATGTTCAGAAAAGGGTCTGAGGTTGTTAGATGAGAATTTCAGGTATATATATACAATTGGAATAATAGCATCCTATCCAAACATTTTGCCAATTCTAAATCCCCAAATTGAGCTTGATAAGGAAGACCTTATTAATTTCGCTTTATTAAATACCTATTACCAGAAAAAGAGTATCTCAACAGGATTCCTGTATGGAACTGATTATATGGTTATGGCTCATCCTTATTTTAGAAGAGGATTCCAGCAAAACACAAATTTTGCTCCACGTTTTATTGACCTTTTCTGGAGATTAAATCCTATTGATATGGATTTGTATATTGCTATTGATTTGAACCGAGTGCGAATAAATGTTGACAATTCAATGTATATGGAATTAGATACATGGTATGGGGCACGGTTTGATAAAAGCATAAGCCTGATTTCTAATGGTCTTTCTAAACTAAGACCACCCCTTGATCTAAATGAAACGAATATCCAGTTCCTATTCAATAACGCATATTCACTCGATACTTTATGGGAGACTAACAATAACATAAAAACATTTCAGGCTGAGGAATTTAAAACCGAGGAAGTAAGATTGAACCTTAATGGAACAAATTATTTTCCATCAAGGTATATTCATGCAGAGTTTGATTTAAATATTGGATTTTTCAGGCACTTTGATGGAGCACTTCATCTATATAATGAAGAAGAGTACTATGAAAGACGTGATTCTGACTTTAATTATAATAGAAAGCATGATTTTTACATTAAATCAAATTCTCGAAAACTTTTTAAAATGAATGGGAAGGTGTCTGTTGACAATTGGATTCAATTCTCAAGCCATTTTCTAACAGGAAATCCTTTAATAATTGAATATTTCGAAGGTAAATATCCTGATAAAATTTTAGAGATATTAGAAAAAATTAGGAAGAAAAAGTAGGTGAAGTCATGATTAACCAGATTCAATTAAAATCAATAATAACGTTTCCTGAATGCGGATTCAGCATAGAAGGACTGCTCGATTTGCAGGAAGATTCTAAAACCGCCTGAAACCCATGTGTAACATCTTAACCATTTATCCGAAAAAATATTAAAATTTTAGTCGAATCATTCCTTATTCTTCAAAAAATATGAAACTGTAAACTATTAATTAGACATTTAATTTCATACATTTGGTAAAAGCAATATAACCCAATGTATTTCAATCAGCTCAACTGTAATCCATCTGAATTTACCATTCAGTCAGTTTCATGATATATATTGATATAAAACTATGTCGCTAAAAGACAAAATAGTAGATACAAAACCTCGTGAAAGGTCTGGCTCAATATCTGGAAGCCGTTTTGACTATCAAAAGGACTGGAGTATATGTAAATTGATAGAATCCCACGCAAGCCAATCTGACTTCGTTATAATATTTGATTGGCATGAAGATTTAATAATAATGGATTCAGAACATAATCCTCAAAAGGTCTCATTTTATCAAATTAAAGGTAAAAAATCAGGTAATTGGACAATAAAACAATTATTAGAAAGCGAGGTAGGCAAGGGAGGGACTCAATTACTTTCGATTATTGGCAAATTGTATGATTGTAAAACTAAATTTGAATTAGAAACTACCTCATTAAACTTTGTATCAAATGCACGGTTTAGCGTTGACTTAGAAGACAAATCATCATCTTTATCAAAAGATAGTATATGTATTATTGAGCTTTCGAGTGGTGAGAAAGAAGTAATTAAAAATAAAATAAAAATTGAACATGGTCTGTCGTTCGAACCCATTTTTGAGGATATCACATTTTTAGAAGTACTTGACCTAAGCCTCAATGATAGTCCCACACATACAAAAGGGAAAATTTCAAATTTTCTTGATAATGTTTCTCCTGATAAAAAATTCAATGTTTCTTCTGTGTACAGAATGTTATTTGATGAGGTTAAAAGAAGAGCATCGTATAACAAAGATATTATAAACTATAATGACCTATTAACAAACAAGGCAATCTGTAAAAGCCAATTCGATAAAATTATTGATGCAACAGGGATTAAAAAGGATTATGACGAAATATGGAAACGTGCAGAAGCAACTCTTCAAAATGATGGATTAAAGTTTCAAGAGATTAAAAAACTCAGGCAATCGTGGAATCAATTGGAATTAGAAAGAATGAATCCCAAAAATGATTATTTAAACATTATAATTGAATCAATAAAATCAATATCAGCAGAAATGGAAACTAAAGGAGTATTTGAATCAAAAAGTTTGATTCAAATAATTGATTTAGTTTTAAGGAATTTCAATTCCTTGTCTGGAATCCGATTCAGCTATGATGATAATTTTATTAAATCAATAATCATATCTGAAATATATGACTAATAGTTACAAAAAATTAATTCGTAACCTCAGAACAAAGGAATATGAAAAAATTCGTTTTATCCGAAATAATGCTTTTATCGACAATAGAAAAGAAAGCAAAGAAGGTGAAGTTCGACAAAAAAAGGACTCTGATTTACGGAGGAAACGGAACAGGTAAGTCCTGTTTATTAAAAAGTATCTACAAGACTTTTGGAGCAACCCCTGTTAAAGATCATCCAGCATGGAAACAAATAAATCCAATATCTCTGGTCAGGTTCGAAGTTGATGATCAAAGATATTCCATTCTCAAGGATGGTAAATATTATTCAATTTTTGACTATAAGGATAAACTAATTGACGTATTTCAAAGTGTTACAACTGAATTAGGTCCATTCTTAGCAGACTTATTTGATTTTAAGATAAAATTGCCGAATCAACAAAATGAATTGATAACTCCTCCTCCAGCTTTTTTGTTTCTTCCTTTTTATGTTGACCAAGATGCCAGTTGGCAAAGTAATTGGAGTGGGTTTGCTCAATTACAGCAAATAAAGAACTTTAGAGAACCAATCGTTTCTTATCATACTGGCTTGAAATCAAATGAATATTATTTGACCAAGGGCAAAATTGATCAATACAATGATATAATTAAGAATCTTGAAGATGAAAGGAAAGTTTTAAAAAATGTTTTGGATAAAGTTAAGGACAAAATGACACAGGTCGATTTCAACATAAACATCGAGATATTTAAAGAGGAAATAAAAGAGCTTCTTGTTGAGTGTGATGTTCTTAGAAAAAAGCAAGAGCTATTAAAATCAAAACTTATTGAGTATTATAATTTTAAAATGACAATTGAATCACAATTAGTAATTGCCAAAAATGCTTTGAAAGAAACTCGAAAGGATTATGAATTTGCAACAGAGATTATAGTTGACGACTTTGTAGATTGCCCAACATGTGGTGCTCATTATGAGAATTCTTTTGTAGAACGGTTTGAAATTGCAAAAGATGAAGATCGTTGTAAAGAATTGATTATGGAATTAATAAGGGAACAACATGAAATAGATGATCACATAGGGAAGAAAAATAGTGAATACACTCGAAATAATGAAGAAATTTTGAAAATTGAAGCTATCCTTGATAAAAAGAAGGGTGAAATAAAACTTCGTGACGTAATTGAGAATGCAGGCAAAAATGAATTAAAATCGGTGTTTGAAGAAAATTCATTAACTATAATTAAAAGCATACATGAAAATGCTTTAAAACAAAAAGACCTACAGGATAGACTAAAAGCTTACTTGGACAAGAATCGCAGAGAAGAAATAATGGATTACTATCATAAGTTCATGAAGAAATATTTATTCGAATTGGATGTAAAGACTTTAAAAGAAGAAAGTTATAATAAAATTGATACACGCATTCCTGAAACTGGAAGTGCACTTCCTCGTGCTTTAATTGCTTATTACTTTAGTATATTTCAGGTAATGAAAAAGTATTCAACTTCTTCATATTGCCCAATAATTATTGATTCACCAAATCAACAAGCTCAAGACTTAGGACATGTCGATAAAATCCTAAAGTTTATTAGTGAAAATCAACCAGAAGATACCCAGTTGATTCTTGGAATTGAGGAACTCTACGATGTGGATTTCAATTGTGAAGTAGTTGAACTAAATGACAAATCGGGATTACTGCAAAAGGATGAATATAAAAGTGTCAATGATGAGCTTGACTACTATCAAACTAAAACATGGAATTTCGGGAAAGGGAATAGCCTTTTCTAAATCTAAGATATTGTTAATCCTTAATACTTAGAATAGTTCGAGACATAAACACTTAATTTAGGAAAAACTTTTCTTCGTTAATTTCAACGGCAACCCCTGTATCATTATGGAATCCCTCGTCTAAGATCATCACACACATCTCATCAAGGTTATTACCAAGAGTTTTCTGATCAGTTGACTGAGCACATATATAACCATCATCAGCATAACAATTTTGCAGAAAACCGCAGGATTGCCATCATGATCTTCAAACCTATTTATGATGCCAAAGAAGCAACGATCTTTGTCAGCCTTAGCCATGAACATTTCACAGATTTCGAATCTTTCTTCTTCTTTTTTACTCATAAGGTTATTGATTGATGCAAATGTACATTGATAATTCTGAATATAAACAATATGAAATTCACTTTAAGGCAAGGTAATTACGATTAGAATTCAAACTCAAGCAGATCATCATTATGGTTTTGGTTAGATTTATCTTCAGCGACAGGTTTCATTTTAGTATCATTACATTTCTTACAATATGATTTAATTATTTTGGCGTTCATTTCATCATTGAAGAAATCAAGATCAATGAGAATCCATTTAAAATGATCTCTCGTACATTTCATCTGCTGGTCAATGGTAAATGTCTTCTTAGATAAGATGTACTGCAAAACGAGGTTTATTATGCCTTCAGAGTAATATGCATCCTGAAGTCGAACAGGATGGACAATACAGCTTCTTTTTTTATTTGGGTACATAAGGACATATGTATTCCCAGTGCTTAGGGTCTTATTGGCAGCTATTATGAATGGAGCATTAATATGGAAGTCGCCTTTGTAATCAATGTAATAGATATTATTTATGCCAACAATAAAAGAGTCATATGGATGCGAGTCTTGAAGTTTCATTTATTAGTACATTATATTCTATAAATACTATTATATACTAAAACTGGTAGGGAGAGGGTAAAAATATACCTTCTAACCTCCTACGGGGTGGGTAGGGGGTGTTTTTAGGGCGGGGTGATACATGAGAAAAGTCTCGTTGATTTTACATCAACTCAAATTTTTCTTTCTTAACAAAAGAAATTCAGGTCGCCATGTATTTTCAGTCATTTCATTAAACCCAAATTTTTTCTGGGAAAAATTTTAATTTTGGAACAGTAATTCAATCATAAATTTTAAGAAACCTGAAAAATTTGCAGAATTTTTTTCAAGACATAGAAATTCTGAAATCCATACCGATATTAAGATTAGTTATAATTGAAGGCAAGAAAAAAATTCTAAGAATGTAAATTTTTTCTATAAAAAATTGGTCTTGAAAAATTTCTTGAAAAGGTTTTGCAATTTGATACAAAGCATTCATAGATTACGATTTGAGGTAGTCTTTAAGTGAAACTTAGCACGTTTATTCTTTTCCAGTTTCTGTCAATATTCATCTGGATATTAATTATATATTTCGCCCCCTCATTAGCCATAATAATAGATGTTATTGTAATTAATTATGTGGTGAATTTCTTTATATCCCCAACAAAGAAGTAGTTAGTTTAATACATGATTTTT